>ERZ778026.597-NODE-597-length-53723-cov-99.855035_pt1 | contig 53723 bp, 41 predicted proteins | sample MGYA00375756_ERZ778026 | MGnify/ENA primary metagenome ERZ778026 (study PRJEB29350, sample SAMN05389820) | bioreactor metagenome | isolation source: Ammonium sulfate bioreactor | place: South Africa: University of Cape Town | collected 2014-02-18 ... | reverse complement strand
TATATATCTATGCTCGACCTGATGACAATCAACGAAAAAATAATATGAACAAAAAACCACGTCGAAATACATCGCTTTTACTCGACGTACCACCACCACCACCACCGCCAACAGTGCCATCCTCAAATACAACAGCATTAAACAAATGAAAAGTTTTACATCAGTAGATTAAACAGCTACTAACGACATCTTTTAATTGCTAAAATATAGTTTAATTACTCGAAGAATTTATGAAGACTTGAACAAAATTTTCATATTTAAAATAGTTTTATTGAAAATAAATTTTCTCTTGAGAAAAACTCTTTGTTAATTGGTCGTTTTGAAACTAGACAGACAATGACCTCTGTGATGTGTTGTTTATCTATCTAGGCCGGCAAGCAGTGACGTCGTGACTACACGGTGCCCCCTATCTCTCTATTGATTCAGTGGCTCTACACTCGTTTTCTTTTGATTATTTTGCATTGATACAAAAATCAATAATAAACAACAAGAGAAATTCATTGAAATTCAAAAATGACAAGTGGAATTCGTCGTTCAACACGTTCACGATCGAGTTTAAACGTTAAATTCGCCGATGATCCTGATTACGACGAGCAAACATTCGAAGACGATCAGGGCGACGATGACAACATTGACGAACTGCCGGTGGCGCGTATTAAACAAGAGCAACAGCGACACACAAATCAAACTTCTAATACCAATAGCAGTTTGATTAAACGACGTCGTGGACGACCAGCTAAACGCGAACAATTGCATGACAACGACGAAGATTGGCATGTCGAAGACGAAGAAGATTATTCAACGGGCACACCGCTCGATGTAACATTGAGTTCCGAAGGAAATCCATCGGTTTATGAATTTAGGTTTGTAATTTCGAATGATTTGAGCTCGTCGATTGACTTTATCTTTCTAGTGAAACATCAAATCGAAAGAATCTAAGCACGCCAGGAAATAATCTTTCACGTGATTCATCGAAAACGTCAGTGAAAATTCGTCGTGATGAAAAACATCTCTGTCCATATTGGTAACATATCGAAAATCAATATTGTTCTTATGTTTTGTTTTTTCAGCAATTATTGCACAGGAAAAAAGTATCTTCTCCAACGGCATCTCAAATCACATTCAACTGAACGACCACATAAATGTAAAAAAAACTTCGATTGTTTTGAAATCTCTAGTTGATTTCCTTAGGCACGTATTGCTCGAACACGTTTAAAACAACGGCTCAATTGCAAAATCATGTGAATACACATCTTGGTATCAAACCATTTCAAGTAACGAGAAGGGGAAAGAGGCGAAAAACAAAATCGAGTTTATGTTTTTCAGTGCAAATTTTGCGAATATAAGTTTACAACAAGCGGTGAATTGATTCGTCATGTTCGTTACAAGTAAAAGCGAAATTCGAGAAGATTCGAGAGAAATCGTTTTTATTTAGACATACATTAGAAAAACCGCATAAATGTGAAGAATGCGGCTATGCAACGGTCGAATTGAGCAAACTTCGTCGACATATTCGAACGCATACAGGCGTAAGACCTAAATTTTGAAACAAAAACAATACACCCAAAAGAAATTTTATTTATTTTTCAGGAAAAACCATATTCGTGTCCTCATTGCTCGTACTGCAGTCCGGATACATTCAAATTAAAACGTCATTTACGTGTTCATACTGGTAAAACCAAACATTTTGCACCAAAATCCTCACTAAATTCTTCTTATTTTTCAGGTGAACGACCTTACCAATGCACAGTAAGAGTGTTTTGTTTTTCTTCAAATTTCGTTGAATATTTTTTTTTCTTAAGATTTGTAAATTTCGTTTTACTCAAAGCAATAGTTTGAAAGCTCATATGTTGACCCATCAAACGAATGCGCAAAAGTTTCATTGTACATACTGTCCAACAGTTCTCACACGAAAAGCCGATCTTAAACAACACATGATCAAAAAACACGCCAATGACGAAGATTTCGTCACGTGTTTGAAATGCGACCAGGAATTCGCCGATCCGTAAGCGAAAATTCGTTCGAAAATCGAGTTTCAATCGTTCTACTTTAGACACGAATTGAGTCAACACAAGAAACTTCATCATACGAACAACAATAACAATTCGAATAATTCGAATACGACAGCGAATAATCTTAACATCCAACGAATTCAATTGAACTGCTCCTTGTGCACATTCAAAACATTTTCACAGGATATTTTAGACGATCATATGGACTCGGAACATCGAGGTTCGATTTCGATAGCAAAACCAAATAAATTTTTCTCATTTTTCTTTTTTTCTAGATGATCGAAGTTACCAATGCAACGAATGTGGTTTAATGTACGCCACACGTGGCGATCTCCGTCAACATATAACAAAAGTTCATCGTTGCGGTGTCTACGCAAATATCCCTGCTGGCGGCCTGTCGATTCGACAAAAGAATTACCCGTCATCGAAAGGTGCTCAACGTTCGTCGATGTTGTCGTCTTCACCAATGAAAAAGTCTCAACAGCGCCGAGAAATCGTCTATCGTTGTACGATTTGTCGAAATAAATTTCCGACAGTTCGAGCCATCGAACGGCATCACTACGATGTCCATCGAATCGACCCGTTCGATAGCGAAGCGATGAAAAACGCGACTCTCCAAGACGAAGAGGAAATCGAGAGTGAACATTTGGAACAACTTCATCAACAAGATGAATTTCATAACGCCGGCGACGAAGACGAGCAAATGGCGATCATACAATTTCGAAATCAACATCAAAACGCCGATCAATCGCCGTTGATCGTCAAACTCGAACGAGGTAGATCGAATTTCTTTGTCAAGTTTTTGTAATCGAAGAAAATGACATTTAGATGGTTATGATAATTTCGAAACGGCTGACGATTATCTGACGAACAAGCCAACGCCTCGTACACGGCAATGGCAACGAGCTCGTCGAAATATGTCGAAAACTTCGTTCGACGATTCGTTGACAACGAAGAAAGATTATTATCATTCGACGAATTACGATATGAAAGATCAATATGACGATTATTTCGATGATGAACAAGAATTTGAAACTGCCGATACTTACGTTGAAAATATCGATGATAACGATGATGGTGGAGATGATGAAAACGAAAATTTTACATTCAAATATCGTTCGTCAACACAAAAATCAACATAAAAACTCATTTTTTTCTCTTTCTTTGCTTGTTTTTTATATATACATATGATCTGCAAAGATGCGTTAGTCGTACGAATGATTCTTCGTACAGATGTTTTGTTTTTCTTCTCCTCTCGCAATGCATCTGTTCATGTTGTAGACACACACACAAAAACCATTCGTTTCATTTCTTTATTCTTCTCCTTCTTCTTTCTTTTTGCTGTATGAACTTAGTCTTGTGATTGGTTAAACAAGAAAATAAAACAAAAGCACACAGGTTAATTTCGTCTTTGGTTTGACTCATCGAGAAAGAGAGAACGAGGAGGAAAAAATGCTTCGTCAGCGTTACAGTGTAGTCGAGGGTGCATGAGTATATAAATGTCGGTTGTTTTCCATTTCATGTTGAGGTAAACATGGCTGAAAATAAAAATCCCGTGACAAACGACAAAGGAGAATTTGTTCGAAATGGTAAAATTTTTGAATAGTTAAGAAGAGAATTTTCATTTGAATTTAGTAACGGTTTTTCGAAATTGGGTTCGAAATGATCCACAAGCTGAATATCCTGCCGAAGCAAATCGTTATCATATATACGTTTGTTTGGCTTGTCCTTGGGTAGAGAATAGTGTGTGTATTTTTTTTAACACGTAGAAAATGAAACTATTTTCTAGGCACATCGGACACTCGTTGGATTGAAATTAAAAGGATTAGATCATGTCATTTCGTATTCAACTGTGGATACTTTATTGGAAATGGAAAAAGGTTGTGGTTGGGCATTTGGAGAGAAATATCCCGATCCACATCATCCAACATTTACTTATTTAAAAGATGTTTATAAACTCAATGATCCAGATTACAATGGTCGAGTTACAGTTCCCGTTCTTTTCGATCTTAAAACACAAAAAATCGTCAACAATGAATCAGCTGAAATTCTTCGTATGCTCAATTCGGAATTCAATGAATTTGCTCGTCATTCAAATGTCGATCTCTATCCTGAATCATTACGTTCTCGTATCGATCAACTCAACGATGAAATCTATCCAACATTAAACAACGGCGTTTACCGTGCTGGTTTTGCTAAATCTCAAGACGCGTACAATGCTGCATTTGTTGATGTTTTTTCTATGTTAGATAAACTCGAAGGTATTCTTTCGCAACAACGATATTTAATTGATAATGAACATCTAACTGAAACCGATGTTCGAGCATGGACAACACTCTTACGTTTCGATCCCGTTTATTTCGGTCATTTTAAGTGTAATAAGAAAATGATTTCGAAAGATTATCCGAATTTGTTTGCATTCATTCGAGATATCTATCAAATCGATGGAATCAAAGATACAGTTGATATCAATGAAATCAAACGACATTATTATGCATCGCATTTAATGATCAATCCAACGGGTATTATACCACTTGGACCTGAAATCGATTACGATCTACCACATGGTAGACATAGTTAAACTTTTGTTTTGCTTTTTCTTTCTTCTCTATGAATTTATTAATAATATTGAAAATAAATCAATTGACGTTAGCTGTACTATGAATAGTCAAAGAACATATTGCGGTTTTAATGGCCGTTTTTTTCTTCTTGTCTTTCGATTTTATTGATAATATCATAATATTTTCTATATACGGACAAAAAAAAGGCATTTGATTTACAATTCTAATTGATTTTTATATTATGCACATCTTTTATTGGTTGACATAAAAAATTGGAGTTTGAAAAAAAAGAAGAAGAAAGATTGTTACTTCCTCTTGTCATCGTTCGTTCTATCGTCGATTTTTCTCCTATTGTGATTAGACATTAACATTTATTTTAAAACTATATTCGCTACAGCTGGTACACGATTTCTTCTCTCATCTTGAAAAAAAAGAAAAACGAAGATTTTTCTTCTTCTTATTCAGTTTTTTCATCGAATGGCGACATCAATGAATACAAATGATCAACCAAAAAAATCTTCCGTCGGTTTACTATTAGTAATTGGAGAGATTTATTCGAATGAACAACGAGAAGATCTATGTGTTTCTCTTCAACGTGCTTTTCAACATATTGATTATGATAAATTTCGAGATATAACCGATCTATTCAATAATTTACTACATGAAAATGAATTTCAAGCCGGTAGATTGACATGAACAACTATTGCTGTTATTAGCGAATTTGTTTCGTTTTCGAATAGATTGTCAGTATCGACAGATTGCAAGTACAGAGAATGGTTCACTTGCTGGTTTTTTATATCTACCAAATTTTCATACGGTTGTCAATGTTCTTCGAGATTTATTTAATCTTTGTCATGAAGTTTCAATTATATTCTGTGGTAATAATACGAAAAAAAAAACTACAAACATCGTTTATTTTTCTATCTAAATACTAAAAATAGGACAACAGATTGCATCAAATGGAGCATTAGTTCTATCGGATTCATTGTTCACATGTGAAAATCTCGGGAATATATTCGAAGAAAATCCATCGTATCTTATTCGAAATTTACAAATCGTTCTACCATTGATCACAAATCAATGGAATCGTTTAGCAAAGAATTTCTTACCAAAATATATTGAAAATATTCAATTGAATGATTTATCGAATGAACAAGTTGCTGAAGAATTTTTTGGCGATGTTTTTTACGATACGTTAGCCGAAGTTTTATACAGACATTCAGTTAATTTTGATATTCCAACAAAATTAGTACCGAGGGATAACGCAGGAACAAGTAAAAATAAAAAATAAAAAAGAGAATGTTTTTTTTATTGAATCGATTTAGTTGCATTTGATGAGCCGAATCTTTATGTTCTCTATGGACAACAAGGCGAAGCATCTTTATTTGGTGTTCGTGGTTTTGTTGTGTTAGTCAATGGTGGTTTCAATCGATATCCTTCGTATTGGAATCTGATTCGTGGATTGCAAAATATTGATGCATGTATTTTAACACATTTTGATTATGATGTTTTGCCAGGTTTGCAAACAATTGTTCGTCGAAAAACCATACCAACAAATGAACATGGAGAGTTATGTAAACCGGATATAGGTGCAGTTTTTCTTAATCATATACAACGAATGAAATTTCAATCTGTCTTACGAACAAAATCATCGTCATCGACAACTAATAATAGTTTATTAGTAAATTTCAATGAAAATATTGAGGAATTTTTGAATGATATCAAACAATTGAATATCGATACGTTCGATTTAGTTAAACAGATAAAACCAATTAATCTCTACAGAAAACTTGCATTTGGTTCACTTGATTTCTATATTTTACATCCGACAACTTCAACAACTGATGATGAGAGAATAGTGAACAATTTACAAAAGGTAGAAACTTAAATTATTCATATCGTATTACTCAATTTTAAAATAGATTCCAATTAATAATCATCAACCATCAACTACAGTTATTCCACTTCATCATTGGTATTCGTCTTGTTCGTTACTTGTTTGGACACCAACATCGAAATCAACTCGAGATTATTTTGTTCGTATTTTATATACAGGTGCTTGTCCACAGACGTTAGTCTTCGAAGCGTTGAATAAAGTTCGAAGTCTGGAATTTTTACGTGAACCACAACCCACACATTTAGGAGACATTAAAATAGCATCATCCTTTCCGCACAGTACACCTATACAGACGACGACTGAAAAGCCAAAAGTATCTCCACCATTAGTTTCGAAACCAATTCGAACACCAGCACCAACTATTCCGAAAAAAACAGTACCAAGTTCTACTACACCAAAACCACGACCTGTTCAATCGACTGCGTCTAAATCAGAAAAACCGAAAATTTCACAAAAAATTCCTAGTAAACCTGAGAAACCGAAACCACCAACGGTTCCTAAGAAAGTAATTAAACTTGTATTCTAGTATTATTAATTCAAAGGTTTTTTATATTGTTATATGAAATAGGCACCAGTTGCAACAACTAGTCGTCCTATTCGATCGATAACTAAGGAGAAACCTGCGATGAAACCTCAACGATCTGCTCCAAAAATTACAACCAAACCTAAAGAGCCAAAGAAACCAATACAAACTGTAAAAGCTCCGATTGTGAAAAAACCAAAAGAAACACCCAAACCGAAAATTGAAACTGAACATGAGCAAAAATTAGAAACACTAGTTGAATCGCTTGAAGAACCACCCATAGAAATTGAACACGAGCAAAAACTAGACACGTCATTTGAATACAAACAAGAACCACTCACTGAAATTAAGCATGAACAAAAAGCAGAAACACCAATTGAATATGAAGAACAACCGATTGTTGAAATTGAACATGAACAAAAATTGGAAAGTCCAATTAAATATGAAGAAGAAGAACAACAAGATCCAACTGATGTTCACGATGAAATTTCAACTGCAAACGAAATTAAACAAGAGGAGAATCAAGTTGACGATTCACTAACATTAGAAAATCATAATGATAGCAACGAATATCTACTCGAATCTGAACAACGAATAACAACAGATATCGATGAATCATTAGAACAAGAACCTCCAACGCATGAAATCGAACAAGATAATTCATTTCCTAATGATACTGAAGAACGAATGGAAGAAAAAACTGAGCCTGATATGTCTGCAGATGAATTGGATGAACATATCGAAATATCAGCTGATGATTACAAATCAAATGACGACAATAAACCAGAACCAAACTCATTAAATACTCATGAAAATGAACATGTTGTTGAAAGTAATGTTTCATCGCCAATGTCTGAAATAAAATCACCATCGAGTTCACACAGTTCGAAATCCAAGAATTCTTTCGAACATGTATTAGACACTGATAATCCATTTACAGAAAAAACAAATAATGAAACTAATCGTAATGAAAGTGAAGAAATGGAAATCGTTCAACACGATGTATCCACACCCGACAAACATCAAGTAGTTCTCGATGAGGAAATTCATCCTCAAGGTTTACCTATTCAAATTAATCATCATTCAAACAAATCATCCAGGTAGATGATAGAAAAACAAATCCAATTATTCCACTCAAACCTCTTTTCAGGACAAGTAGATCGCCTACAGCAAAAGCTACATCGAAATCTAGCACAACGTCTGCATCGTCGAGTTCAATTTTTTATGTCGACGTGGCCTATATTCCTTATCATGGCAACGAACACTATGTTGACAGCGAATTTTTCCGCCGTATTCGAGCTCGTTATTATATTCTCAATGCTGTACAAATCAATCGTTTAACACTCGAATCATTAATCAATGGACGACAACAATGGGATGACAAAGACGATATTCCAGTAGAAAATATTGATCTTTATGAATTCGAATTTTCTCTTTTTTATTTTTTTTTATTCAGATAACTTTAATTCCAACATATGATGGCGAACAATTACGACAATTTTTTCTTGCTAATAAAACTCGTCTCGCTGAACTTAACATCACGATACTTCCAGCTGCAACCCGGTGTAACGTACAATACGATGACGAAGGTTCGCCAGCTCAATGTATACGTTTCAATTCATCATTCAACATTGATCAATAGAAAACTAGAAACAATGTTCGTTTTTTTCTTCTTCTCCTTCTCCTTCTTAAATAAATATCTTTGTGGATTTGATATGTTTTTGTTTTTTCTTTGCTTATTAATCCTTTCACATTTAACAATCGAATGTTTTTCTTTTTTTTTCTGCATCTTTAAAGAATACATAACATTTAGAATATTGTATTGCTTAAGCCAATATACAAATTTGTATATGAATCCTACGTAATATCGAGTATTCATAGTTTAGAAAGAAGAAGAACTCAAAAACTTGGGATCGTTACATTTTACATGAATAGCAAGTATTCTTGATAATGACGATAGTTGACTAGTTAAACATGATTTCAGCGCAATGATCTTATTAATTAGTTGTTCAAATAGGACACTTAAGCGCGTTTTATGAACGGACTTCGTGAGGATCACGTGTAGTCTTTTTCAACATAAACAAATGAACTTTGAATTGCAATCAATTATGCAAAATTCATCTTTGAAATGTCTTAAAATAAATATCCTCGATTGGAAAATTTAATTGAAAATCGTCGTTTAAAATTAGGTTTCGATGGAAAAAAAACTTATTCACTATTTATATCTTTGTGAGAACGTGACAGTTCAATGTCAAAACAGAGTACCTCTTTATCACTAGATGACAGTAGCAAATCAAGACGTTAATATTTATTAACACTGTTTCAGTCAATTTAACGCTTGTGATGTTGAGTATCTTGAGAAAGAAAGCACCACGACATTTCTATCCGTTAGATTCTGTTCACTGACAGTCAACATGAATTTTCTATTTATTATTTTTCCAGTTCTCAAAATTTCCCTTGTAAATAATTTGATTTGACCCAGTAGAAATTATTTCTCAAGAACATTCTTCGACTTTTAAGGAAAATAACACTTACCTCACATATTTAAAAAACGTGAACGAGCATTTCCGTTCAAGGCTATATCGTTGCATGCAAGTAATTAGTTTTTTTTTCTATGTTTCCATTGAAATTTTTTGTCGAGAAGAAATATGCATGATTAATTCTGAAGAAAATTATCGTGTTCAAAATATTTTCTCCAGCTGAGTTCTACGTGCATGGACAAATTGCACTCGGTGGAAACAAAATACTTCTTTCCGCTGCGATTTTTCCGGGAAAAAAAAGTTCAAGAAAAGGAAGAGAAACTAGTACATTATTAAACGTCTGCATTTATTAACGCAAAACAAGAAATAAACGAAAAAAGAACGGCTGATAATAACAATGTTAAAAAACAAGAAAATCATATTAATCGTCTATCTAATTTTCTTCAATTTGTCGTTTGTATATATATATATATTAGGAAAGATTCATCAATGACCTAATAATGGGCGGTATTTGACAAGGATCAATTTTTTCATAAAGATCTTGCTGAATATCACGAAGAAGTGTTTGTATACGTAAACATTGAGAGACTAATGTTGAATATATTCGTATGACTTTGATTGAACCGAAATGTTTCTCGATAAAAAACCATAATTGTTCAACAAAATGATTTTGCACGTGATAAACTTGTTGATGATTAACTAACAACGATTCATTCGTATCAGTTAACGATGCAAGACCTTTAGAAAAAAGAAAAATAACAAGTGCTAATTGTATAATCTGTCGATCTTCATCGACAATTGATCGCAATGAACGTATGATTAATGTACAACGTGTATATATATCAATTCCATGTGCTTCAAGAATATCCGAACCATAATAAATAAATGAATCACTTGTTGAATATTTTTCTAAATAAATGTCATTCTTTGAATCGTACCTAAACAAAAACAAAAAAAAAAACCCGAATACATCAAATGCAAAGACACATTGCTTCAATTCAAATTTACCCAAGCGATGCATGAAATATAAATAAGCATGGAAGATTACTTTTAATCAGATTAACCTTATCCATTTCATTTAATGCATCGAATTCAGGTAAAAGTTTATAGAAACTAATCAAACGAAGTGCTGTCGTATTTCTTGTATTTAAAATATGACATAAAGCAGTGATTTTCTTTGCCAATGGATACGACCAACCGTAGCTAATGGCTTCTAATTTAAATCCATCATTAAATGCTTGTACGACATTACTAAGAACATCAGTCTTCTTTGCAGATGATTGTTGATGATTGATAATAGGTGTTTGTGTTTTATTGAGAACGAGATCTTGTAGATCGATGTCGGATTTTTCCAATGTTGATTCGTTTGTTTCATTGAGTGTTGTCAAACGAAGTCGTCGATTTTCTTCAATACGAAGTTTTTTATTGATTTTTTCTTCTTCGGTTAATATCCATTCTTTTCTCATGCCTAGTCAAACAAATAAATAAATAAATAAGCATTCAATGAATCGAGTTACATACCAACAGCAAAACATTTTTTCAATCGACACGATTTACATCGTCGTCGAGTTTCTAATGTTATTTCGCAAGTACCATCTCGACGGCATTTTAATCGATCCTATGGTTAAGAACACAAAAACATTCCTTTCTCAAAAAAAAACAAAAAGTAAACAAAAATCGATGATTTACGATGTTGAAAAGTGCATTGCGTCGAAAGAATGCTTTGCAGGATTCACATGAAATAGCATCGAAATTGTAACCATGAGCCAAACCATTGCAAACTAGGAAAAACAATGAAATTTATGTCAAATGTGTTTTTCTTTTTTTGTTTTTGTCGACTATATGTAACAGATGTGTTGTTCGTAAAGTGCAAAACGAATGAAAAAAGATAGACGCAAACAATCAACCTATGAGGACGTGTTTCTTTTCTGCATAACTAGGGGAGGCAAATAAAATATCTTTCTAACAAAAATAAACCTACCAACACATGATAAATCAGATCGTTTTCGTTGTTGATTATTTGTACTGGCTGTTCCATAGGACATTGATGTACTGGATTCATCCATGTATGTTGATAGTCGAGGACGTCGTTTTCGATTATGACAACTGTTTGTTGATGACTAGTAATAAATAGGAGAGGAAAAAAATAAGCATTTGCACCTTCTCTATCAATTCAAATTGACATACCTGTATGGGCAAATTCGATATTGTTGATAATTTAACACAATTATCTTGTTGGTCAATATTGAATTTATTCTCATCGATTGATTGTTTAGTATTGAATGAATGGCTTTCAGTTTGTTGGTTATTTAAATGAAAATCATCGACGATTGTCAATGGATTTTTCAGTTTTTTGGCTGCTGAACTGAGTTCATCATCGAACGGTTGATCGTCGCGCTTTCGGTTCATTAGAAAACTTCTCTAAAAATAAAAAAAAATGTCCTACTTTTTGCTATTTCAAAACGGAGGGAAAAAAACGAGGATATATCTAGTTAATTGACAAAAATTAAAAAACATTTCTGCACTTCTAATTATAAAAAAAGGGTTTGACTCGTTGAAATCAACAGCGATGGAATTGTTGTCTCTGGAATTATTTCTATCGGCATTCCATGGTCTTTTCTTCGTTCTCAGGTTTTCTCTCGTCTGTGTCTCTGATGAAAAAGCAAAAAAAAAATTTTTTTCTTCAGTTTCTATGTATGCGCACTCATATTCATACAAGGAGACCTCCCATGTTACACACAAGTACGAAAAGAGCGCAAAACATAAACGATGAAAAGGAAAAAAAAGAAAAGAGAAAAAGGAAAAAATGAGAGAAAAAAAAACCGGTTGTATAACTACATCGAAAATTAATGCCGTACAATAAATAAACTACGACAAACGAGTACTCCTAAAGGACAGTAAGGTCGTCGGGTACTCTGACAAACTCACTTACGAATTCATCTTATGTATTGATCGAATTTCAATGTTAACAAAATATGCAAAAGTCTGTTTTGTTTGCACTTTTTTTTAGGTGTTTTTCTTCTTTTCTTATTTTTTTTCTCTCGTTTTTCTTTTCTGCTGCGAATCAAATAAGACAAGCGAATAGAACGAGACAGAAAAAAAACGGGGCGCAGGTGCATTTCATTCAATTCTACATGCTGTACTGCTGAAAGAAAAATCCAGACCAGAATCATTTTCATGTATAATCGAAGGCTGTAATGTACTTTAAGGAAAAAACATCACATAGGTCAATGTAAAAGAAGAAAATGTTACGTCATTAATCATTAATGGAATTTCTAGAGAATGAAAAGAAAAAAAAAGAGAAAAACAAAGTTTATACTTTTGTTTTTCTATGACACGCATGCAATCTTCTATTTTTAAACGATATATAATCATAAAATTTGGACTATGCTTCTAAGTCGACACCTCTACCTTGATTAGTAATTTATTAGATAGAAATCGATCTCAATGAAGCGTTGAAAGCAAACAAAAAGAAATGAATACAGTCAGATATAGAAATTCAACCGTATCAATAAGAGAACTTTCTTGATCTTGATAATTTATTTGAACAGATTGAAAAATTGTTAATATGCTGTTATTCGTTTATAAAATTAAAGCAACGGCTGGAGAACATAATGACAATGTATCGAACGAGAATTATCTATTAAGCAGACAAGAAAAATATGTTGAAAAACGACCTATTTATAGATGTCTTCGCGCTGATGTTGTTGTTGATGATGGGCGCATAAGGGTCGAAGAAAAAAGAAAATCGACGACGACGAAGAAGAGGAAGAAAAAATAATACTCACGAAAAAAAAAGGAGAAGGAGACAAGTTATTTTTGTTGTTTTTTTTTCAGATCCAGTAAGATTGATGAAATCACTAACGATTTTTTTTTCGTTCTATCAGATGACCTACTCGAACTCATCAGAAGTTGATTTTATAAAAATAAAATGTATTTCTACAGAAAAGCGCATATTGTACTTTAAGGATACGAATGGCTTCAGAGATTCATCAAGTAATCTATTTGAATCTGATTAAAAGCAATAGAAGTACTCGTGTCATGTACTTTTTGTGGATCATAAAGTTGAGATCAAAATTATTATTCTACTTTTAATTTGAATTATTTAATTAAAAAAATTTGCCTGCAATTATCATTGAGATTCGAGCGGCAAATAAAAAAAGAAGTAGACTTCCATCATTAAATATAATGAGAGAACAGTTTCATGTCGATCTTTTGACATATCAATTGATTATTTACATTTACCGCAAATAGATTTTGTTATTCCATTCGAATAACCAGCAAAAATATTGAGAACTCATTTAATGCTTCGATACAAAACAAAGATAAAACATTTTCCATGATCTTCTCATTTCTATTTGATTATTTATGAACAACAAGGATAATTATTCGCATTGATAAAAGAAAGTTAAGCCTGGTCTGACGTCGAAAGAAGACTAACAAGTCCTGGAGACACTCGAAATCCGATTTCATTATTAATAAGAAGACATTTATGTTTCAGTTGAAATCATTTTAATTTTATATTTGCAAAAAAAGAAAATTTATTTCAAACGAAAAGATCAAAAAAAAAAGGAATTATTTTTTTTTAATCGATCATTCTATTTACAAAGAACTTTCTATCTGATTAAGAAAACTTTCATTAAACTTAAAATGTTCTCATTAAAGATTTGCGATGATTCAATTAAGCCAACATCCCGATTTAGATTTTGAATATTTAAACAAACAAGAATTAATTTCGATAGAAGATAATTTACATGTTGTTCATCAAATTTTTCACTGAGAAATTTAACAAGTAAATTTAAATAGAAATTTTGTATGTTAAATATCAAAGATTGTTCATGTAAAATCGGTTCAGCTAATGATGTACAACTTGAATAATGTGAAAATAAGAGAATTAATATCAATAAATAAATAATCATTGGATCGATTTCAATAAATGATTGTAATAAATTTTGATATTTTAATATTTGATTATAAATATCTAAACCATAGAAATCAATAAAATCTTTTCCATTGAGTATTAAATCATTGTATTCATCTTCACAAAATGTATTTGTTGTTGAATTATATGCTAATGATATATTCAACCAGAATAATGTCGGTGTATTAAATTTAACTAATGCAACTTTATCATCGGTATTTAAATGTTGAAATTGTGATGATGCTAATTTAAAGAAAAGTATCAAACGTAGTATTGATATCGAACGAACATTGATAAATTCATCGAGTGTAGAAAATTGTAGAAAAAAATCATTATGTAAAAGTAATTCAGGTAGAATATCACATGGATGAAAGTGCTGTGTACGAGTTTCATACGAATGACGAATATGATTTAATAATATTCGATCGTTATCAGTTAACAATGAAGTCAATGAATTTTCTCTTGATAAAAGAAATGTTTTGAATTTTTTTGCTTGTTGCTGTTCGAGACGATGTTGTTTACGACGAAATTTTTCTTCAGCTGTTTGAATTAAATGACGATTCATGCCGACAGCTAGACATTTTTGTAAACGACACGATGGACAATTCCGTCTCGATGAAACATCGATTATACATGAACGAATTTTCAAACATCGAAGTAGATGCTAAATATAGACGAAAACAAAAAAATTTTTCGTCGATCTTGATACAATGAAAGTAAGCACAGTACGTACAGGTGGTTTCAGTGCATTACGTCGAAAGAAAGCTTTACAACTCTGACAGGTAACTAGAATCGAAAGAACATGGTTTGGTATGTTCCACAATTTGAGAAGTATACGAACTAGCATTGAAATTCATTCCGAATGCTGGTGCTGAACAAACAACACAAGCGAGATTTTGTCGTGTTCGATATTTGCTATTGGAATATTCCGACATCGATATTGATGACATGTTCTTATAGGCTCAAGTCAAATGTTTCCACTCGAAAACCCAAATAAACAATGAAGGTTAAAGAAATGAAAGTTTTCGAGAGTATATATACGTATATACGCACACACATTGACCGTATGTTGGTAGTAAAAATATTTTCTTTTCTCTTCTTATTTCAATGTAAATGCATATCTTTGTGTAATAACTTAGAGGGTAGACTCACAGGTCCTCTTCTCCCTCCCTCCCTTCTTCTCTCTCCCTCAATTTTCTCCCTGGTTTACGTACACAGCTAGGTATCAATGTCAGATGATCCTAGAAGAATTTCGTGTAACTTATTAGATACCCGCTAAGGACAAAAATATTCAGTGTCAACTTTTTCTTTTTTCTTTCAATAAAATTAATTTTAGGTACGCAATTTGCGAAGTAAAAGGAACATCTTGATAAACTTACTCATATACTTAAAAAGAAAAAAAGATATTTAAAAAATGTCAGATTGTTGATTTTTTAGTTTCGCATTTCTTTTTCATGGCTAATAGATAAGAAATCAAAAGGTTTGGAAGACCAATCCTCTGATAAAAGTATGTTGTCGTCGTTCTTAAAACTCAACCGATGACTAATTCTTTTTTTTTCATTCTCGTTGACAAAATTCTTTTATTTCAATGATGATAACAAAATGAAAATTCTTGTCGCGCTTTTCATGTCGTTCGATGCCAATCAAATAAACTCGTTGATTGTCGACATAGTTTGCGCTTTTAATCTTTGCGATTTCATCGCTTCTCCCCATATTTTGATGAATTCTCCATAATCCAACAGCTAAAACCGAAATTTTCAAACGGATCTTTTTTTTCCACTTGTTGTTTTAAAAAGATTCCGTTATCAATCCCGCAGCTACGCTAGATTAGACGGAGTTTTTTCCTGATAAGAAAAAGAAAAAATTCTTTCCATGTCTCGATATCTTAGTTTCTCTCGAATATCTATCCACATAGGTAGATTGAGAGAAATAAGAAGATCTTTTTCTCTAATTGATAATGTAGAGATAAGACATTTGAAATGAAAGAATATCGAGGCGGGGAGTTGATTCGAATCGAGGGAGTTAACCATGCAAAGTTATTTTTTTTATTTATTGACCATTTCTTAAGCGATAGAACGCTGAAAGATTTGGTTATTGTTCAACTTTTATAACTTCATGATTGAAAACTTTTCGTGCATGGACATAAAAACAATCATGTTCGAATGAAGTTTAAAGTTGATTGAGAGAACTCAAACTATCTTGAGGGTGGCTAATGCCGTTGCTCCATACGAATCGAATGAATTCATAGTCGAAATCGAACAAACGAAATCGAAACGAATTTTATTGGTTTAGAATCAAATTCAAATTCCTTTATAGAAAATAGAAATTCTAGTTTATCGTTTTTTTTTCTGTTTTCTAATGTCGCCACTTGTGTCAAGAACGTGATTTGATAGAAATTACCAATAGAAAAAGTCTCTACTATGCCGGATGAAATCATGACGAGAATTCATTTTTCTTCGTTCGTTTTCATGACTGTATGCGTCGAATAAACGACGTTGTTCAAGATTCACCTGACGAAATGACCGAACTGTTGACGGCTCAAGACGGCATTGCCGATCGCGAGGTACCAGTGCTTACTTTTTCTCTTTTTTTTTTTCAATTTTTTGCTAAAAAATAAAACAAATAATTCTAATGCTCTGATTGTTTTCTTTTTTTTACTAATCAACTACATTTACTAGAATACAAATATTACCGCTTTACCCGATGTAGCTATTATTCAGGTTAGATATATAAATGTTATTCATCTTTTTTTTTTGCATGACACTTTGCTTGTGTAGTTGAGAAATGTTAAATGAATTCTTATTGTTGTTTAGCCATCAGCAAACGGTGAAAACATTTCATCAAATGCAACAGCTTCATCTCATTCACGAGTTGAAGCAATCGATCCACAAGATCGAGATACTACAACTCATCGAACAACTGAACAAAGACAAACGAATAATGAACATGAGGAAATATTTAAATATGGTTCGATCAATAAACTATCTCGAATGTCTTGATTCGTTTTGTTTATTGTAGGAGCAAGTCATGTTGTTAAACTATTCGTACCTGTCTCAATTTGTATGTTGATCGTTATTCTAACAATCAAAACAACAAGTTTGTTTTATTTTTATTTTTTTTTGGCAATGGATTCAAATAAACTTACTTCTTTTTTTAGCTTCATACACTCCTGGTGGTGCTACATGGGCGTAAGAGATTCTCGAGAAGTGTTCTTCAAAAGAATAAGAACTATGAATCGTTTTTTTTTCGTATTTTTTGTTAGTTATACACCATTTGCAGAAGACAAAACATCGAATACTGAGAGAATCTTATTTTCATTGGCAAATACATTCATTTTCATGGGTTTTGTTATCGTAGCAACGATTATTCTAATTCTCTTGTATAAATTTAAATGTTACAAGGTTCAATAAGAATAAATTGATTTAATGAATTCATTTTTAAATTTTCTTCTATTAAGATCATTCATGGCTGGTTGATTCTAACAACATTAATGTTACTCTTCTTTTTTCTTTACTCCTATTTCAGGTTCGTCATTTTTGTTTCTTTTTTCTTTGATATCGATTTGATTTAATTTTAAAATTGACTCGATTTTTGCAGTAGTATATCAACATCATTGAATAAACCGATTGATATGATTACAATCTGCTTCATCACATGGAATATTGGTGTTGTCGGCATGTTTTGTATTCATTGGCAAGGTCCATTACGTGTTCAACAAGCTTATTTGATTCTCATGTCTGCATTGTTGGCACTTGTTTTCTATAAATTTCTACCAGATTGGACTGGTTGGCTTATTCTTGGCGTGATTTCAATTTGGGGTAATTAAAAAACAAAACATTTGTCGATCGAAAAGCGATTCATTTCTGGCTTTCTTTTTTTTAAATATAAATAATAGATTTAATTGCTGTTCTATGTCCAAAAGGTCCATTACGTATTCTCGTTGAAACAGCACAAGAACGTGGCGAACCGATCTTTCCTGCATTGATCTATTCATGTACTACTTTTTGTTCTCTCGATTGTTTCTATTCTTTTGATTTTTAGCAACGATGGTCTGGTTTGTAACAGCTGTTGATTCACCAACTGAACCACAACTTGCACCTACGAATACAACAACAGAAAATTCAAGTATGACAACAATTATGTTGTTTGAACATTGAAACGGTCAATTGATTTCTTCTTATTAGTCAATGTTGATGAACCATTAACAGATGAACAGAGAAATGAACGTGCTACTATTAGAAATAATAATGCTCGTCGGCAGTTAATACCTCGATCAGATGTCCCACAAACAGAATCACGACGTGAACCAGCAAGATATATTGTTGAACGATCGAATTCACCTGTAATCGATGATGATGACGATGAAAGTCTGTTTTCTCTCGTCTCGATTTTTCCATTTAATAATAAAATCTTCTGTTTTTCAGAGGGTGTTAAACTTGGCCTAGGTGATTTCATTTTCTATTCAATTCTACTAGCAAAAGCGTCTGCACTCGGTGATTGGAACGTTACAATTGCGTGTTACATCTCATTGTTAATTGTATACGAACGAGAAAAAAAAACGCTATAACATAATTGATTTTCTCTTTTCTAGGGTTTATGTTTAACATTACTTCTATTAGCTATCTTTCGAAAAGCTTTACCAGCTCTACCAATATCAATCACATTTGGACTTGTCTTATATTTTTCAACGGTATATATTATTGGCCCATTCTGTGCCGAATTAAGTCTTGGACAAGTTTTCATTTGATAGAACTTGAAAATTTTCTTTCTTTTGGTACTGAATGTTATTACATTGTCATTTTTTGTTGTATACTCGAAATAATCAAAAAAAAAAGCCAAACACAAATACATTTATCATTGATTCCTGTTTTCTTTTCTGATTTATCGTCGAATGAAATAAATAAATATCTCTTGATCAAATAAAACAAAAAAAAAACGGAACCAGTTTTACTTTTTTTCTGCTTTAAAAATCTCTGTTCATGTCTGTTCTTCATAAGAATCTTAGAAGATCGAGTGTTTTTTATTTTCATTGTTTCATGGTCATGGATTCGTATGTAATATGAGCAAATTCTTGTCCTTGTTGTATCATTTTAAAATCCATAATTGTTGATCTATCGCAAACATTCAATATAAATCTCAGAAAGAGAAGAGAAGAGAAAAAAACTCGAACAAACGATTTCTCATTTTGTTCGTTTTCTTTCTTTCTTTTTTATTCAATAAGAATATGGTGTAAGATTCCACTTATTTCTTCCTCTTCTTTGAACTAATAACAATGTAAGTAGTATCAAACCTTGAGGCTCAAATCGATCATAGAAAAAAAAATGGATATGTGCATTCATTGAAGCGAAGAGAAAGTCAAATAGGACAACTAGCGGTCATCTTCATTTCTTTTTCGTTTTTTGATTACATCATACTATTTGGCTTGTATGTGCTAGTATGATCATAATTGATGTTTTTTTTTAGTTAAATGGTAATCTTTGTTGTCTTTCGAAGTAAGTCAAAAAAATGTCTTTATACGATGAAGTTAAACGTGCTTGTCTTTTAATGTTTGATGTTAGTTGCTATGATGTTTTGATAGTATGTAGTTAACGAAAACTTGTATAATGCAATGAACAGTCTTCTTTCGTTTCGGTGATGGCTCGCAGAAAGGTCATTTGGTGTACAGAAGAATATCGAAGTGAAGGAGAGAACGAGAGAGAGAGAGAGAGAAAGCGATGTAACTGTCCCTCACCTTACATATCCTGTTCATATTAATCAATAGTAAATATACATTCTATATAAACGAAAAGATGGTTAGATATATTTATTTATCTAGTGTTTTATTTTTTAAATCTTCAAGCCTATGAGTGGATTATCAAACTAGTCATCTTAGTGAGAGTTTCGCATGTAAAATTGTTTGTGAAGATGAATGTAATACGTAAGTAGATAAAACCCTCAAGATAGAGTAAAGTATATAAATGTCATCTTTGATCATCGAAATTAAGAAATCTCTTGTTCATAATATCAAATGATAGTTTCAATAATCTTTATATATGTACAAACATGTTCACATGCAAATTCATTTGATTACGTCAAACTATATATGATTTTATTCTTTGTTTTCTTTTTCTTATTTTTATTTTTCTATATAAATGTGTTTTGTAAGTGTTATGCATATAATGTATATACACGAAGTTTTCAAATGGACATCAAAAGTGTGTGTTTTTGTGTATATGAATGAATATTTAAACGATCGAATGTTACAGTGTTAAAGCAATGTATATGTATATATATATTGACCAATGTTGAAATCAGTTTTTTACTCCTCCTTTTTCACATCTCTTGTCTCGCAAACGATCGATCATCAACTTATATAGCTTCTTGCGTGTTCTGTGCTCAAAAAAAAGAAGGAAAGTAAAACTATGAAGACCACAAAGCAACATTAGTGGTCATCATATAACGCAATACAATTAAGCATCAAAACAATCAATTGTACATAATCATCAACGACGGCGTTCAATATGTCACCGTCATCATGAACACAAATACATATATATAGTTTAGAAATAAAGAAATGGTGAAGAATTGCGTGTGTTTAGACAGCAGACGTATAAATTGCGTCAATATGAATATTGAAAGTGTCGAAATCGAGAAGAAAGAGAACGAGAAGAAGAAGAGGACGAAGAATGAGACTTATTAACATACAATTGTAGCTCACACTTTGCATGCGAGTATATATCTTTAGGCTTTGTTAGATCACAAGAATTTACTATACGATTTCACTTGAAATAGTAATTGAGACAGTTCATTTTTTGATTGTGTCCTCAGACAATACATGTGCACAATAAGAGAAAAAAAATATGTATATACAGTATATGTGAGTAAAGGTCTTTCAAAGTTGATTTTTTATTGAATCATATTTGTCTTTTGTTCATTTCATTGATTGTACGAGATAGTTTACACATTGAGTTAGATCGATGACAACGAATGTTTATCGAACGTTAATGAATACAATAGAATGAAGAGTAAAAAACAAACCTAACCTTGATTGTGAACAAATACTACTACTTTTTATTAATAACTTTTTCTCTGCTTCTCTCTCTTTTGCTATGCCTTTCCTTTGTATTCTATGTAAACATTAATATGTACAAAAAGTAGTGGGAACAGTTTGTGTCGCGACGTGACTTTTTTTTGTATGCTATACGTTTTTTTTTCTTCGTCTTGTCTTGTATGTTTAAAAAGCATCGAATACTATTTCGATTATTTTAATGAATTTGTCCTGTGTGTGAGTTGACATAGACAAATTCAGGGTTGTGCCGTTTCATTTCATTTCATTTCAATTCATTTTTTTTGCATATTCAATATCATACCAATATTGATATCGATTGTCCTCAGAGAAGATGAAGAAAACCTTGAATTTTGTGAAGAAGATCAGTAATAACTGATAATTGATCTTCTCTTTTCATTGCATCTAGGCACGTATATATGCATGCACATATTCATTCTACCTTTATTTATTGAACATTCGCTTGTATGCTTAATATGACAGATAAATATCCAGTAGGTACAATGTCATCTCTTTTTCTCCCTTACCGTTCGTTTTTTTTTATTATTATTAATAGCCATTTACTATTCTCGCGCGCATATATATATATATATATTACACAATTTTGAACAACGGATTTTTTATTTCGTCCGTCGTTTTCTTTTTATACCGAGGAAAAAAACTCCATTGCGAAATTGTTGATTTCGTTTTTGTATGCGTATGTGCATATGCAGTTTATCAATTTCGCAAGCATCATTGCAATTGAACAATAGACAGAGAGGAGGAGGAGGAGAAAGAGAACCGTCCAGATAATTACATTTAGATGTTTGTTAGATGTAAGTACGTTTGCTATATATATCAATAGATATGAAGCAAAAAGACAAATGGCAGACATATAGTACGATGCACTCCGCACTTTATTATCAGTTCAATTTGATATTATGACTAGCTGCCTGTCTATCATCTGATGACATTAGATCATCAAACTGTCTGCATATAACATTTTCGAGTGTGATGCCAGGTAAGTATCGATGCGAAGGAGAATAGAGACGAGAATGAAATATGTATTCAATGAAAAACAATAAAAAAAATGACGAGAGACGTATGAGTAGACAAAGAGAATAAAAAAACACATATAGAACGATGTCTGACATACCTCTGAAGTGAAGTATGGAGTGAACATAGACACCTTTGGCAAGACAAAAAAGTCAAATCGATCCGTTTTTGATTCCTAATCCGAAGAATAAAATTTGGAATAGAATGTCTCTTTCTATTTTTTATTTTCTCTTTCTGTCTATCTAACGACTGGACGATTTTCATCCAGTACTGTTGTATATTCCGATCTGTCTGTGCTTCTTCATAGATTTATATTTCTTTTTCATCATCATCTATCTGTAACTCCTTGTGTTCTCTGTTAAATATGAATACGAGCATTGTTTTACGTCGATCGTATTCGTCATTCGTTTGATTTACTATCACGAACTCGATGCATGTTTGCATATAAATTTATCATCGAAAGATACCTACTGGATGTATTTGATAGAAAATAATGCAATTTATTTATTTATCTTTTTTAGAGAAGAAAACAAAAGATCTTATTTTGTGTTGAGCGAGAGAGAGTCGGCGAAATCTGATGCTAATCACTCCGACGTCGACAACTATCCAATATAGTTCACCAACGGATGATGTTTTCAAAACTGGTAATTTTCGAAACGAAAACGAAAGATGAGTTGATTGATTCATTCGCTTTTTTTCATTATTTCTTTTCAGAAATGACATCAAGCCAGTCGCCATCTGATGGTTTCGTTGGATTACCGCCTCCTCCTCCTCCACCGCCTGCACCACCCGTATTTAACAACAATTCAAATACAAACAATTCATGTAAAATAACTCTTCCACATCAAGAAGTTAGTCTTGTTGTTAATCGTGCCAATGTTACCGAAATTCAAGCACGTTCAATTCCAACAATGCTCATGGCTGGCAATAATATTTGGACACGACGTGTTCTACCTAATCTTCGTATCAAACAAACGGTTTTTGATCAACATTATGGCGAAACAAAATCGACAATGACAGGTCATTATCGACGATCAAGCTTAACAACATCCTACATTGGCGGAGTAGGAGGAGGAGGAGGAGGAATCTTAGGCGGTACAAACGATGATGGGCCACTTTCATTTGTTTTACTTGATGCTACATCGAAAATGCTTTATGATGTACCTATGCGTCATCTATTACAATTAGTTAAAAAAGATCATGATGATGATGCAAGTATTGATCATGTTATCCGAGCTATTGACGAAGCACAAATGAAATCCGAATGGCTCGATGCTGTTACTGCTTTAAACAAACAATTCGATAAACGACCCGAAGATAAAGCACGTGTTCTTGCACATAAAGGTTCAACAAATGGTTTGGTACTTATTGAACAATTTTTTGTTAAACTTGTTCGTGTACCAGCTTATGAATTTAAATTAATCTATTTGAAATTTCGTGAAGAAGCACCTAATCAACTCGAACGAATGACGAAACATATTCATGATCTACTTGAATGTGTTCAAGTTATTCTCAAAAATGAACAATTACCTGGTATACTTCATGTACTCTGTTTACTTTATAATAGTATAACAGGTAAAACAATTCCTGGCCTTCATTTTGATTCACTCCTATCGGTTCTATCGACACGTACACCAAAACAGAATACAACCATAGCACATGTTCTTTGTCATCTATTAGAAGAACAATATCCCGATTTATTGAATATATTCGATGATCAAATTCTATTGAAACTCAAAGATTTATCAGCTATAAAATATATTCCAATTTATATTGATATACGTTTATTATTTACACGTTATAAACAATTAAATACAAATCTACGTGAATTACAACAACAATTAATTTTTCTACCTGAACATATTAAAAATACACTCAATGATTTACAACAAACATTTACGAAATTATTTGATGATGAAAATTTAATAAAAAAATATGAAAAAGATTTGACCAATTATTTTTGTGTTTGGGATCTATCGATTGAACATGCCTTTTCAACATTGGGTCAATTTTTCGATAAACTTCGTCTTGCACATATGCAAAATGTTGAACAACGTCGTCGAAATGATCTATTACTCAAACAACAACAACGTTCATATGAAAATCGTCTTCTTCAAACACCAACAACAGCACGTCTATTACGAAGTTCACAAAATCAATATGGTTCCGATACGAATATCTTCCGTGATCATTTAAATGTGCCATTAACACCAACAACAACACGACAACGTTTTAAAGCAAATAAAACATCACGAGAACGTTTCTATGCATCATCACGTGATGTTTCATATACGAATGATGAACAACAAATGGATTTAATATCACCAGCATCAACATCATCATCGAATGCAACGACGACCACAACAACAACAACATCGAATATTCGAACACAAGATCTATTAGCTAATATGATTCCACGAAAACGTGGTCATTCGCCAGGAGCAAAAATTATGCTTACAAAACGTCCATTTAATGCATTACCTGATTGTTCAATATCGTCAGCATCGAATCAAGATCAGCAATCAGTTAGAAAAACTTTTCTTTTATTTATTTATTTTTTTTGTTTATATCTGTTTAATACAATTTAGGATGATGTTTTTATTTCATCAAATGACGAACAAGATGATGAAAACGATACGAAAATGGATTGTTCATCAACAGAAGAAATACATTCGAATGATCAAAGTGAATCGAATGATGATCATTTACTACCATCGAACGATCTTTCATCGTCATCATCGACAGCTCGTATCATATCGGTTTGTGAAATTCAACCATCATTCTATTTAACAACGCCTATACGACGTCTATTCGATTCAACAATGCACGATCAATCAACACCGAATGAATCAACAGTTCCAAGTACAATCATAAATAATCATACACCATCGTTAAATGATTTTCGACATTTGGATTATTCGGATAATGATGATGAACATAATAAAGAAAATTCACATTTTCATCAAACATCCAATCAACAACAAGAAAATACAGGCGAGGTAAAAAAATCTAGTATATTCAAGCTTATTCTTAGAAAACCAGCTCTTCATTAGCTCGTAGTTTACTAATCACATAAGAAAGTTCTTTTATTTATCTCTTTTCTGTTTCAAATGTTCTGTTCTATTCCGTTTGTCATTCTCTCTCTCTCTCTGTCTATCTTTGTGTTACCATATTTTAATTTTTTTTTTTGGTTCGTTTGTTATGTTTGTTTGGTCTTTTTTTGCTTCTGCTAATTTTGTAGTTCTATCATTGGTATACGAATTTATTTCGACACATTTGGTATTCAACATTGTTGACAATGACTGCAAATTGGCTCTAGATTTGATTTTCATCTCGATCGTTATTCGTTTAAGAACGTTCCTTATTTTCGATTGCCAACAAGTCTTTCTTGCTTAAGAAGATAGCATTTATGTTTTCACGTTACAAATCCGTTCTTTTTCCTAACAGCTACGACTGAACACACACACATGAATACTCTTACGCGGAATTTGTACGTGAATTTAGACTGATCTTCTTCTTCTTCTTGGTTTTTTTTCTTTTTCTTTATGATTAATTTTGACATCTGAGTAAAAGATTTTTTGAAACAACTTTATTATCGATTGGATTCGCACTTTTTTCAGCCTTTATTTTTCATTTTGAAACCGTTGAATGTAGTTGTTAGTAGAGAGGAAAAAAGATCTTTTCATTAGATTTTCTATGTTTTGGTTTTGTTACTGTTGTTCGCCCCTTTTTTTTTGTTATTGTTATATTGATTTTTAGTTACCGTTCTATTCGTTATTTGTTCTATGTATTTTGTTGAAATGATTGATCATCTGATGAAAGAAAAAAAAACACACTGAATATAACATGAACACAAACATATGCATGTAGATTTCTTTGGGCTAATACTAATACTTGTAGACATAGCACTGTAGTTTCTCTTAATTTCTGCTTCTAATCAATTTTAACGGTAAGTTTAATCGTGAAAGATAAATGTTCGTTTCTAAATCAACGAATTATTGATTTTCAGTTGCCTTCATCAGTACAATCTGTTGACGATGATAGCCAACCAACATCCAGTTCGTCTCTACCTGCAGATGGATCTCATGATGAAGAAAATCGAGCATTACCAACAGTACCATTTGTTCTCTCCGATTCAGAGACACTTGATGAAGGTTTTGAAACTCAATCAAATGTTAGTGAAACAGTCGAAGCAACACCACGATCATGTCCAATGGAAACACGTTCCATTGATATACCATCATCTCGAGTCGATGAAACACTTGCCGAACAATTAACGAAACGTTTGAGTTTCAATGCAAATCGTCGGTCAAGTCATGATAGTAGTATTCGTTCGAATTCGAAACGAAATTCAACAACTAATAATCGATCAATAAGTTCATTGAGAACATCAACATCAGCCTATAGTTATCCATCATTTGCATCAATCGATCAACAAACAACATCGACGAATAAATGTTCGAAACGAACACCATCTGTAGAAAGTTTACGATTACCATCGACAAATAATACGAACAATGCAGTATCTGGTACACGAGTAAATCAACACATACAACGATGTGCTGTATCACGACGAATTTCAACTGAAAAAGAGTCAGATGAAACATCGAAATCTCTTACTAATTCTCCGCAATCAGCGTCAGTTCCGACAACGATGGAACCTGATGAAATATCTTCATCATCAACAGTAACAACAACAGCTACTACTGTTATCAATACAAAAATAAATCCAAGAACAACAACAACAACAACAACAACAATTTCCAATCGTCAATTACCAACCAATAAATCGAAAACTAAAATTCGCAATCTCAATAATTCTTCATCATCACCACGTTCAAATTCTCCAAATATTCGTAAGATTTCTCCACGTCTTACTCATGCAAATTCCTATCAAAATGTTTCCACAATCACCAACAATACTACCACAACTCCCAAATCATCACCTTCAACAACAAAATCTCGTTCACCACCAAATTTCTTTCTCAATAGTACTCAACTTCTTCGTTCAACATTCACTCGTTCAACTGATAAACCTCTACGTGCTCTACCATTATCTCCTAATCTAACGCATGAAACATCATCATCATCGAAATCTCGTCGATTATTTAGTTCAAATCATGATCTTAATGCAACTTCGACAGCATCTCCAAAATCTTCTCGAAAACCTCCATCGTCTTGGCATAATCCTAAATCACTTACCAATAAAACATCACCGTTAACAACAACTGTTCTACATTCATCGAATCTAACATCGAACAATCGAAAAACATCATCGAGCACGACTGATCTTCGTAAGACAACGTCTTCGTTTCAACGTTTAACTCAATCAAAACGATTCTAATATTCACCGTTTCTTTCTTTCTTTCTTTTTAAATAATGATTAAATCTATTTTAAACACAAAATATAATGACAAACGAACTGTATCTTGCTTGGAAATTCTTTTTTGTTTTCTTTATAAATTACATATATATTTTTTTTTCTTGTTTAAACATCAATAACATCGAACAAACAAAAAAAAACTAAACAGTTAGTTTTAAATGAAAACAACGAAGAAAACAGTTATTCAACAGATAGACAAAATAAATACTTGAAATTCAAATAAATGACAAAAACGATGACGTCGAATTATATAACACTGATACTGATCGTTTTCGATTCGAATTTAATCGACAGATTTGTCGATGTTTTTCATTTTCATTATATGCTAAACGAAGTTTATTAATAAATTCACCGATTGTCGATAAACAAACATCGAGAGATAGATCATTCGAACAGAAATAATTGGCAAGATTGTCTTCGCCTTGTTTAAGAAGATATTCTTGTTGAAATAATTTGTCAAATTGTACTTTCGATTCGGTTAACATTGCCGAAAGAAACTCCGGTAGATCATATTGATCTTTCAAAAAACGATATTCATATTGTAATTGTTGATATTGTTGATAAATATCTCGAATTTCTTGATAGATTTTTTCGTATTTAATTGATAAGATTTTGTTCAAATCAATCATTTTTTCATTGTGTATGAATTCAATAAGATCGGTTTGATAAAATTCATTTAAAATTTCGACTAAGACATGTGAAAATGTTTTATTAACTTGATTTGTTGGCGTACTTAATGCATCGACTAATGAAATGAAATCTAGGCCGGGCACGGATTGATTCGAAAGACTATTGTATAAAAAACATAAAACTTGACAGATTTTCGGTAGAAATTGATCGTGTAAAATTAAATCAATGCCTTGCAATAAACGATCGATCGATTGACTTAAAATATTCAATTGACTTTGATATTCATCACGATAATGATAAGATTTCAATTTAAAATTATAGTTCGGTAAATGAAAAAGTTTAACAAAAAATTCTTCGACTTGATTCAATTGATGAATATTAACCAATGGATAGGTTTCGAATTTATTTTTATCTTCAGGTCGTTTAACAAATTGTTTCGTTAGAGTTTTATATAAACGTTGAACACATTGAAGACTTAAATAGAAACAAAAATATGTATGAAATTAAAATAAATAATTAACTAATGAATGTTCACCATTCACTATTGATACTTCCCGTATTGATACCATGAAGAATATCATCGATCGTTGCTGTTTGTTGTGATGATTTCGAAAATATTTGAAGTAAATATCGCATAGTAACATCATAAGCTATTTGAGATGATTTATCGAGTATTTGAAACGGTTGACTGATCGATAATGTTCGTGAACGAGTTCGTACAGTAAGTTGTTTACTTTCTTTAGCAAAATATTTATTAACAAGATCGATATCAATAGAAAATTGATTTGATGACGATTGTGTCCAGATATTTGATTGTGAATATTGAAAATTTGAAAGCGGTCGTGCACGAATTTTGCCGTATTTATACGTTGAATGATCGAGTAACGGTGATGGAATTTGATGTGGAAGCGAAGATGAATGTTCAATTGAATCGATACTTAGACTTGTATGTGAACGTTGTTTTGTATTTGTAAGCGTAATAAAATCTTGAAATGGCGGTGGTATTGGTGTCGAAGCGGGCGTATCCGGTAAGATTTGTTGTATGTCATCGAGAAGATTACGTTTTTTGACTGTATGACAAGCTGAAATTAGAAGGAGAAGATTTTCGAATGAGAAATAGAATACGTAAAGTTTACTATCAACACTCATTGCCCAATCGACCACATCGACCGAAGAGCTAGAGTAGTTCGGCATATTCAGATAGATAATATAACAAAGAACGACGAAGATACAAGTGTTTGTTTATGACGATGATTTTCTACACGGACGTAGAAAAAGAAACAATAACAAATAGCCTCGACACGTGAACTATTTCGAATGAAACCTTGATTCAAAAGTACAAATATATAAATATTTCTTACGAATTCAATCGAATGAAGAAAGAAAAAAGAAAAGTTTTATTAGTCGGATATTAACTGGACGTTTATTGGCATGAATTCAACGATAAGTGCATAATTTGAAGAAACAAAATGGACTATGACCGATGGTGATGGTGATCGAAATTTAATTCAATGACACACATAGTCTCTTCCTTGGTTTTTACACACGACGACTATCAATGACATCTGCTGTCTAAAAACATGAATTTGTTTATTTTGAAAAATCAAATTTGATCTGAAATTTTTTTTCAAAATTGAATCGAATTTTGTTTTTCCCAAGCGATTAAATTTGAAATAAAATTTGTTGTTTACTCTATTCGATATTGTTAAGAAGCCAATAAAAGTTTGCAACGGACTGGCAATTCAATTGCAATTGAATTTAATAGTAAAACTAACTAAGACATTGGTTTTTAATTAGAATCAATATCGAATGAAGTCGATACTCTTATGTTTTGCGATTTGTCTTTGCACAATTTCGAATATTTCGACTCAACAAGTTCGTTCTTCAACAAAAGATACACAGAGAAAGCAAACTTGTTTCGATTTCCTAGGATGCTCTTGCTGATAAAGTTCGACAACTAACTGAATTATCATTTAAAAAGCCATTGATTCGTATCAATACCGAACGTTATAATCAATATGTTAAATCTGGACCACGAAATTATTCGATAATTCTCATGTTTACAGCCTTGTCTCCACAACGACAATGCGGAGCTTGCAAGTAAAAATCTTCGAGGATACGAAATGAGTTTCTATTTTTGTTTTTTTTTTACAAAGACCGGCACATGATGAATTTCAACTTGTTGCTCAAAGTTATCGATATTCCGATGCATTTACAAATAAACTCTTCTTTGGTATGGTTGATTTTGATGAGGGAGCCGAAGTTTTTCAACAGGTTAGTTGAATGAAATTTTTCGAGAAAGAAAAACTGTGGAAATGAATTCATCATAGTTGAAACTCAATACGGCTCCGGTTTTTATTCATTTTCCGGCAAAAGGCAAACCGAAAAAGAGCGATCAAATGGATATCACTCGATCAGGATTCGCAGCTGAGCAATTAGCTAAATGGATTCACGATCGTTCGGAAATCACAGTTCGTTTGTCTTATTATTCATTGATCTTCGAAAATCAATTGATTTAGATTCAAATCTATCGTCCACCGAACTATACTGCTGCAATTCTCGGTGGTTCACTTTTGATCGCCGTCGCGACTCTTCTTTATTTTAAACGAAATAGTCTCGGATTTCTTTTCAATACGATCATATGGGGTTTCTTTGTTATCGTAAGCATCCAATTGTTCTTTGTTTCTAGAGAAGATTTTCATAATTCAACTTCTGGACTAACAACAAGCCAACGAATGCATTGAGATATACGTTATATATGTATTTTAGTTTTGTATTTTAACTTGTATTTCGGGACAAATTTGGAATATGATCCGTAGTCCACCTTTTGTTCATCAAAATCAACAAACAGGAGAAACTGTAAGTGTCTGTATTTTATCTATTTAGAGTGTTGTCTGTTGTTTCATCTCTGGACAAACATGGAACTACATAAATAGTCCACCATTTATGCCAACACACAGACATATTAGGGTAAAAAAAGCAATTACATGCGTGTAGAATATCAAGAATATGTCAATATGATTGAACGATTCTTTTCAGGGAATATTTGCCGATGATTCGAATATGCAATACATTGCCGAAACATATATAGTTTGTTGATAGATGACATTTATTTTCATTATTTTGACATAAACAGTAGCAAGATCAGAATCAAAATCGATCGAAACAATCATAACCATACACGCATGTAATTGTTTTTTTTTCACCAGCAACAAAAAAAAGAGCACATGTTCTCTTTGGATTGATTTATTTATTTTTTGCTTTGAAAAATCGAAATTCGATTGCATATCGATTATTTTCATTGTTTGTAGGGTTTATTCAGTGGAAGTTCAGGATTTCAATTTGTAGCTGAAACATATATTGTAAGCATTACTAGTGAGATTGGTGTGTGAACTTGTCGATCTCTTGTTCTGTGATCTTGCTACTGTTTTTGTCAAAAGAATTTTGATGATGAATTATTAAAATATTTGTTTGTTTTTCATTATTTTCTAGGTCTTCTTACTCTATATCCTTTTTCTATTGATTGAAGTTGTTGTTTTTGTTTTTTCGAAATTTTCTTTTTTCAACAGAAATTTATTTTCCTTAACTTTGTTTCTCACATTTCGGAGTTTCAATCGGCGTTATTTTATTGAATGAAGCACCCAAAGTCAAATCCCGAAAAGGAAAACGTCAAGGTAAATACATCCGATCATTTCCTATCAAATAAAAACCTTTCAAATTGCAGGCATCGTCGCTATTCTTGGCATCGCAATCGTCGTAGCATTATTCAGCTATCTTTTGTCAGTATTTCGAGCTAAATATCAAGGATATCCTTACAGGTATTTGAATATTTCGATTCAATTCAATTCTTATCATTTATTTTAGCTTTTTAATCAAATAAAAATCTGTGATAAATAGACTATCAACGGCAAGCAGCAACCAGCCGATTCTTGCTTGTCTATGTGAAATGTTCAATGATATTTAATCTTATTTAGTTATTTAACTTTCATCTTATTATTTTATTTCCATAACATACGTAGATAACTTTATATTGGTTTTGTTGTTTTCTCCTTCTTCTTCTTCTTGTTGCTTTTCTGATATTGAAAAAGGAAAAAAAAGATATAATAAAAAAATTGGTATCGATTGATTGTCATACGTAACTCTGTGATAATTAGATCTAATTGAACGTTAGATATGCGTGAACCTTGACAAAACGTTCTCTTATTTTATTTCAATATTGCATAAAACAATAGTTGATAGCAAATGAAATTCTATGCATACATGCGTTTGAAAAGAACAGAGAAGCATTTAATTGATGAAGGTCAAAAGTTGAGTTTTGAATATGTACATATAAATATATGAAATCAAAATGTAAGTTTAATGACTATTTCGTTGTATGATGAATGGTCATGATGGTTTTTAAGTATGTCGAAAAAAAAATGTTTGGATTTTATGAGATGTTCGAGAACAGAACAAAAAGGGAAGAAATATTTTTCGATTATCGACAGATAAAGAATGCGTTAGTATGTATGTGTGTGTGCGTGTGTATCAAGGTCTTCGTTTTATCTTCGACTTCTACGATGAAAATGTAGTTATTATTTCTAAACGCAAATGCATTCTTCTCTTTCTTATCTTCGTCTATATATACATTTTTTTTGTAGTTCTAACCACAATGGATTTTCGTAAGTATTCACATTAAAAATTTGCTTAGAAGATTATTTAATTATCCATAATCGATTTCCGATTATTTTTTGTTGGCGTTCGAGAACGAAACTCAGTAGACTCGTAAATTAAACTCTAATACGCGTCATTGAAGCATAGATGTACGTATATAACTGATTCAATTGAAGACTGTTTACTATTATTGTTCGTTTATGGTAAATAGACAGAAGAAGAAGAAAAAAAACAAAGAACTCATTTATCCCTTAGATAATTCTTTTCGGTTGAACAACATATAAACATTGATGTCTATTTAGGGATCACTGATATCCAATGAGTTTTCTTTCGTTCCGATCGTCGATTGATAATTGTACTTCAATAAATCTGATCGGATGTCAACAAGAACTTTGCATACATACAAAAGAAAATTTCTAACTTGCCGAAGTTTGTCTTTACAATATGCAGTGTTTAGTTTTTCCATTAGCATGTTCCTCCGATTTTTTTTCTCTTCGCTTGTTTCTACCATACGGACATAAAAAAAAAGAGAAAGAGCGAGAAAGAAATAGAACGTAAGCAGAAAAAAATAACAACAATAACATGCGGCTTTATTTTGTGCTTCTAGAAAAAGAAAGAAAGAAAGAAAGGTTCCATTTTGATATATTCGTGAAATAGGTAGCCAGCTTGTCGGTTTTTTTTGCCGAATGCGGAAAGAATATTATTATCCCACGATATTAGAAATAGTTGCTCGATACGTATTTCTCACAAGAACAAAAAAAGATATTAACTGTTTCCTGACAGTTGTACTAATCTTCCAATATTCGAAGAGTGAAGTATCATGTTACATTAATATTTAAACGTAAGTTGATCGGGCAATTTAAAATTTTCGATTATCTTTCTTTTTTCATTACGATATGTATATTGAAGTCAAAAACGAATATGTCAATTGAGTTTAATGAGCCGTACATATAAGACGATAACTTTGAGAGCAAAAAAAAATGTAACTTTGACATGAACTAACAGATAAGTAAAATATAGAAACGCATGATTTGTTTATATACTCTCGTATGAATAACTGAGATTGACAAGGACATTTTCATTTTCAAGTACAGTTCTGTCGTGTATTTACATACAAGGCTTTTTCTTTATGCAGTTACATTGAAAAAATGTACAGGAAGCAGAAGAAAAAAGAAAAACGACTGTCATTTTTTATGTTTATTTCTTTCTTTTCTCTTGACAAGCGTCTTAATACTTGAAATGTGCGAAGTTAATAGAGATAATTCTGGTTAGTACAAATTTGTTTTTTTTTGTATGCATTCAGTTAATGAAGAACTTGCGTTTTTTTTCTCTTTTTCTTATCTCATCATATTGATTTTATATAGTAAAACTTGAAACTTATCTTTCAACCGTAGTATTTTATATATTTTATAGCTCAAATAATATTTTCTTGTGTACGCACTTTGAAATTAGTTTTTTCTTTTATGATCGAATATGAAAAATATCCCATAAGAGGCGTTTGATTACCAAGGTTAAGTCTCTATGATGGGAACAAACTGGTATTATCATTATCATTTTAGACATAGAAAGATAACGTTGTCAAGGTTGAATCTTTTACAGATTTCTATATTAGAGACTGATTATTATTGTTTATAATACAATGTTAACATTTTTGTTTTGTTTTTCTAATAGTTAATCAACTGATAAATGAATTCATAAGATTAATCAAATAAAATGACAGAAAATTTCATCTCAATTTGCATATGTTCTGGGCTTTTTTTCTTGACAGGTGGATAAAAGAAACAGTTGTTTGTCTCAGTAACGAAATATGAGTAGTTAGTTCCGTTGACAATCTTCTATTATCATTCCATTAACATTCCTAATGTGTATATACGAGTTATGTATAAACGATTTCTTGTCTTCCTACAAAACATTTAAGCCACTTAGTCAAATGAATTTGTTCTGTTACTCATCTCTTGAGTACTCGATTGCATATATTATCTCAATTAGTTCTATTTTAATTTCGTTCAAGAGATAATCCACAATAGATATTATATAATGTAATATGTTTTTTGACGAGAAAGAACTTCATCTAAGTATCTCTTCTTCTCGCTTCTGTTCAAGTGATAAGTGTATCATCCTTGTAGAACAAGGCTATTTGACTTCTCCTGTTGATTATGCAATTCTCGCTTCGGTTTTTTTTCTCTATTCTCGTTGTTTATTACGCTTGACTATTTTTTAAGATCAATTCTTATGCATACATATGCACATATATGAAGAAATATGGACAAAAAGAGAGAGAGAGAGAGATCAATCTGTATCGATTGCAACTACTGGCATTTAAACGAGAGAGAGAGGAAAAAAAAGTTTTTTTTTCTTCTTTAGTTGGAGAATAGTAGAAGTCGAAAGACAATTGTTCGTATATATACTCTTAGGAAAGGAGAATGTGAGGTAATTTACGTGTGTTTGTGTATATGCGCTTGTCGTTGTCGAGCTTAACATCGTTCTATTATATTTGAATTGTTCAATATGCAAGTATTTGATTACCAAATGAAGTGAGATACTTATTATCATCTTTCGAAAATGATCGATGATCCACGATTGCATCAGACGATTGTAATAGAGGTGAACAAGAAAGAAATATTTCGTCAGATCATATCAGAATCTTGAGTTAAGATTAATATTTTCAACCAATTGTTTTCTCATCAATAAACATTATTTTATCATTATTGAAATATGTGAAAATTATTTAGATAATTATGAAAATTTATTAACATTATACATCATCATATTTGACCATGAACTTGCATATGTCCATCAATCATTTTCTTCTTTTTCTTTAGATCAGTTCTAATCCAGTCACTATTCATTGAATATGACTTCTCAACGTTTTCTATTCTCGATTTATCTTTTGATTTCCCTTCAAACATATGTTCGTACAGAACCATGCGAAATTATTGAAAATATGTCATGTGTTTGTCAATCATCAATGAATAGTGATACTGATCAATTGTTATGTAATAATCAAGAATATCTTCCACTTAATTCAACCATAAAATTGCTCACTGAACGCAAAGAAACCGGCCGAACATTTGATTCAATACATTTAACATTTTTCGATAAAGAAATCAATGTTAATTCAATGTTTATCAATGAATTATCATATCTATTTCCTCGAACATTAACGCCTTCAACAACGACAACAAAATCAAAATTAGCCATTAAACTTTCATTTCCCTATTTTGTTGAATTAAATTTCGAAGATTATTCATTTTATCAATTATTTCCCGAGAAATCAAATTATGTAACTGTACTAACATTAGAATTAACCTCCAATGGACAAATAACATTTTCATCGATGGCATTTAATCAATTAACTGTTGATCAAATGTTTCTACATAGTTCATCATTAGAACCGTATACATTTGAAGAAATTTTCAATAATACTAATATTGGCGAATTAACAGTCGAAGGTGTAACGCCTCGAAGTAATCAAACGTATCAAAGAAATTTTCACGGTAAAATTGGTTCGGCTAAATTTGCTAAAATGGTCGAAACTGTATCGAGCGAAGAATTTCCCGATTATCCCGTTCGATCATTAACCATTGAAGCTCATGAATCTCGACGAATTAATGCAACATCATTTGTTGACTACCGAAATTTGCATGGTCTTCATTTAATTCGACCGAAATTCTTCTTTGACAATCGTTCATTCGATGGTCTACAATATTTAACAAGTCTCGAAACGATCGAACTCGATGGCGAAACAATCAAAGATCATACATTTCAACATGTATCACGCATAAGATCGTTTTCATTTGGTTCCAATGTTCGTCATCTCAGTGAACATTCACTTGATCATTTAAATTATTTGACACGTTTCGATGCATCAAGAATCTTACTCGATCAATTGTATCCAACATCGAAATGTGTTCTTGCACGTTATATTAAAAAACAATTGGAAATCAATCCATCGATTATTATTCTTCCACCGCAAGCTGAATATTGCGATTGTATACATGATTTTATTTTAACATTACTAAATCTTCAACCAGATCAATATTATTCGGATGCATGTGCCGATAATCAACGCGAACGTTGTCAATTAACTCAATGTGATGTTGTGAAAAAGTTTCGATTTCCAATAAACAATCCTGATCAATTTCAACCATCGATTATCGATGGAAATTACGTCGACAATGATCAAGATGCACCAACACCATCGTATGTTCATCGATATCCAGATGATAGTCATCAAGTTGATGGATCTGATCTTGATATACAAGTCATTATCTATATTTAAAAAAAAAACAAACAAACAAAACGAAGATATTTTCATTTTTTTTAGGATTCAGAAACGTCAGCGTGGAAAGCGAATACACATCGAGATCCTAATGCTATACCAGGAGATGATTACGATGAAAATCTTGCGTTAACAACGACTGTTTCCGATGAAGCACGTTTAATTGCACTACGAAATGAAGGTCTCAAATGGATTGCTATATCATTAATTTGTATAACTATTCTTTGCGCATTGCTTGTTATTACATTGATTTGGTTATTTACTTATCGTCGTGCTCAACAAACAAATAAAAATGGATTTAAACGTGTACCACAGACGGGTACCAATGTTTAGTTAAATCTATTTGCTCGGAATTTTATTGCAACGTCTTTCAATGAAATAGCAAGCAAATTAAATGAAACTTTCGTTTTTTTTCAATGCACAGAACAAAATTCTTTTTCTTTTCTTTTCTTTTCTATGAAATTTTTCATCCGGTGACAGACATATCCTTTCTTTTCTCTCTCTTTCAAAATTCTATACACGTATAGTTACATGATTAATGAACAGTAATGTTTATATAGAACTTATCAACGAAGACCTACTACACAACAGTTCGACACGACCTTGCTTTATATGGGAACAATTATCAAATGGATGGCGTACATATGTTCTTGTTTTGTTTTACATTCACGTTATTTAGTCAACTCAGGGATGAGATTTGTTCAAACAAGTACTAATGCATGTATGTATTCAACATTCCCATTAATTATCAATCGATAAAGAGCTTTTATATCTCAAGATATTTATTCAAAAAAGAAAGATGAAGAAGAAAGAAGAAGAAAAGTATACAATGCTTTTTTTCAATCTCGATTTTATATATTCATTTTTTTCCTTAGATTTTCTACTTGCATGAATTTCCTTTGCTTTCTTTTTTTTTCTCCGTTTTTCATTGTTGTTGTTGTTATTTGTCAGTTTTATTTAACGATATAGTTTAATGCACGTCTTTTTTTTTTCTTTCTCGTTTATTCATACACATTATACAAGATGTTCACTCTGTTACGTATTCGAGTATCTTTGAAGAATATCAATTTCGTTTGTTGTAATTTTTGGCATTGTTGGTTTGATAGTTGGACATAAAATTGTGCGAGGATTTCGTCGTTGATAATTATTAATTCTTGTTTCAAATTCGTAAAACATACATTTCGATGGTAGAATTGTTTCAATTGAATTCAGTGACGCATTGGAATTTTCATGTTCAGATTTTCCATTCGAAATTGGAATAGGTATTTGAGCAACATTGTCATAGTACGTGTCATCATCATCATCAGAAAATGATGAATTCAATGTGTCATCATTATTTAATTCCCAATAGGGATTTTCAGTGTCATCAACAGATGTTTCAGTGAGTTTTGTTTGTTTTTGATGGATTTCAGGTGGAGGTGGAGGAATGAACGTATCTGTTTCATTCAATGGTTCATCTTGTGAAATTGAAGATGGTTCAATTGATTCATATTCATCTGTACTGTTTGAAACAGCGGGAACATCAACTTGTGAAGGTATTGTTTCGCTTGATGGTGTATCTGGAGATATAGAAGAGGATGACGATGGCGACGATTCTTCGTCAACACTTTTGCTGCGCTTTTCTTTAGCTGAAGGTGGTAATGGTACTGGTGGTTTTTTACGTGTATAGATGGGCATAGTCGACGAATTATGAGGAACGGATGATGACGATTCTGAGGTGACACTATTCTTTCGTATTGGATTCGTTGGACGAGGTGGAGGAATAGGTGGCTTTCGAGAAGTTGGCTTTCGGTTCTCATCTTTCTGTTGCGATTGAGTTAGTATTGCAGCAAGCAATGCAGATGCTTCATTAGGAGGAGATGATGATGCTGCTGTATTATCTGAAGAGGATAAAACTGGATTTCTGATTAGTGAAGCAACCGAATGATCTATGAAAATAACAAATTAATTCAATATTCGATTCATAGAGAAATAGTCAAAAAATGTACTTTCAGGTTTTTGTTTCTCCGAATGTGAAAGATCCTGTGGTGATTCATTGCTTATACTCGAAGATCTTGATTTCGATTGTGCTATTAAATTTAATTTATTAAATTTGTTTCGTAATTCATGAACACTCGGCTGAGCACCTTCCATTTTTTACTAAAACTCCAATAATATCGTATTGTTGCAAACAGAAATATTCTACCGAAATGACTAATATATATACAAGATATTTTACTAAATAAATAGACAAATTCCTCTTACAGATATTATCTTTGTTATCATCAATGAAAATGAAAGTCTTTTTCGTTTTAATAAATAACATATCATATCACCGATTATCTTCAAGGAAAAGCAGCATGATATTTTATGATTATTGTATGTCACAGAACAGAAAACTACAATATTTTCATTTTGATCTCTTATGAACAATCTAGATGTCATTAATGATCATGATTGTCTTATCGAAAAAAAATTTTATTGGACATTTTCTTACGTCAATCGAACATTTTCTCCTCCTATTGCAAGACGTCGCGTGGCGTGGCGTGTCCTTCAATCAAAAACAAAAAATTAAATCAATACTAATGACTGTCTATTAATCAACAATCAAAACTGTGCAATTACCTTCTTTGTCCTATCTCGTGAACAAAAAAAGCAACAATAATGTCCATGCATTTCTCGTATTTTTCTATTTTTTGTTTTGTCTCACTTTTTACAATTGCATTTATCCATGCTGATGACACTGGATTCAAACGAGAAAAAACACATTTCAATAAAGATCCACTCGATTATACTGAACGAGATGTAGACAGTTTGTATGACGAATGGGAGGTAATAAATAGTGAAAAAGAGAAAAAAAATACGATATTATTCGATTAATTTAGGATAATGATGCAGATATTTTACCGGAAGATGAACGACATGATTATTATCTTAGTGGCAAAAATCGACCAAAAATTCGACCTGAAGATTTAGTTGGTAAAGAACCTGAACATGTGATGAAAGTTTCAAAGAAAGGCTCGACATTAATGATGTTTGCAAGTGTTTCTGGTTCGCCAACACGACGAGAAACCGAAGAAATCACACAAATCTGGTGGTTAGGTTTAAAAAACGCTTTATACGACGTTAACCGGTACAACAATAAAAAAAAACAAATGATTTTCACATCAAGTTTATTGATTTTATTTCAGACATGTCATCGATGATAATCGTATTTTATTGGTTATGACTGATGGTTCACAAGCATTTGAAATAAAAGATTTTCTCATTAAACAAGATCGTTGCAAAGATGTAACTATTGATAATCGAGTTTATCCTGGTAAAGGTTCTCTAGTAAGTCAATTGAATAGTTTCTTGATTTAGATTCATTGATATATATATATATATTTGTTTTCTAGGATGCTGAAAAAGATAAAGATAAAAAGAAACAAGATCTGTGAATAGTTCATTTCGTCCAATCTCATTTACATAATAATCATTTGATTTCTAGTCTTACGAACTTAGTTAGTCTGCTTATTCTTATTTTACTAATTTATAGCAATCGTATTTCGTCTGTAAATTGTGATCGTACCTGCTATTGTCTTTCTTTCGTTTTTCATTGATTCGAATAATTTTCATGTGATTCATTTTACTAATAAATTAATAAATAAATAAACTCATACTTTATTACGAACAATCTTTATTCAAATGTCTTTTATTTTCTTTTGCCGATATTAGATGACTAAATAATCTGTATTCAATGTCGAAAAAATCATGGTTTAATGGAGAATAAAACAGAAAGAAAAAGCTAAAAGTGAGTCCTGTTGCTTGCTCGGTATGTCATAAATATGTTTATGCAGACAGAATACGATGAAAGTTAAAATATTGATTGTGTTTCATATGATAGAATAAATATTCGTTTTTCTTTTGACATTTATGTTGCGAAATATTTTCATACTCATGAGTCAACAAAAGCAAATGTTGGCGTCTCTTGACTTTTTATCAAGTATGTAACGAATCAGGATGTCTGTGTATAACGCATATCCCGGAGATACTTTTTTCTTTCATTCATAAGTAAAAAAAATACAAAAAAAAGTCTCCAATCAATAGTCTTCGGTTTCCTGTGACAACAATAGGCAAACAAAATACAGCTTGCGAAAAATCAGATATTTACATCTTGATTTATAAATGAGATTCTCGGTTTTTTTCTTCTTCTAAGATTTATTTGCTTTCAATAAGTATATTTTAAAAAAAGTTTCACTCTGTTTTCTAGTAAAATAGTTCATGCCATGTTGAATGAATAGTTAACATTTAAAATCGAAATATATGGATATTGACAACAAGGTAACGTTTGTATCAATCTTAAATTTGTATGACGATTGTTTGTTTTGGTACTTTTTTAAGCATGCATATCATAATCTCAAATATCGTTTGGCAATTTTGTGTCTTGAAATTTTCTATCATTTATTGATCAGTTGTCTTCTATTTACGTACATTCTAACAACTGTCTGGTTTTTACAACAATTTTGGTCAGTTGATAATGACAAAACGAATACTCAAATGAGTAGTACAACTAACAAATTCAGTTATTCTATTAGATCATTATTGTTCATATTTCATTTACAATAAAAAATCGATAAAATTATATGTATATTTTTTTTGTTTTATCTCAAATTTAATAGTCAACTAAAAATGAAACATGAAACATGAAACTTTCAGATTTTTTTTCTTTTCTTATCTTAATTTATGTCGACAAATAAACGAACTTCTTCATCGTTATTGAATGATGATAATGAAACGAAGAAACTTAAAACAGATTCATCAAGTTCTACAATAACTCCAACATTTATTGATAAAAATACGACAAGTAAACAGATTTGTCCATATGGTGAATCATGTTATCGACAAAAAAATTCTTCACATACAGATGAATACAGTCATTCATGTAAATAAATATTTTTCCGTTCGACTAAATCTATTCTCATTTCTTTTAGCTGTACAAACTAAACGATTGAGTCCAGTTGAAAAAATTGAACAAAGTGAACCCTATCGTTTTTTCCTATCGACTGTTCATGGCATACCAGATAGTTCGAATCAAACAAACACCATTAGTCTCAAAGGTTTTTCTTTCCTATTAACATTATCAATTCGATGAATTTCATAGTTCGTTTATTTTTATTTTGACTGTAGAAATTCTGTCTGCTGATCATGGTCAATTAGTTCGTTCGGTTCAATTCAATTATATGTTTGATATCGAGTTTCTTCTCGAACAATATCCATCTGACTTTCGGTATACCTATCTTTTGAATTCTTTCTTCAATAGAAATCATTTTCTAGACTCAAACCTTTGCTAATTATTCACGGTGATTCACCACATGATAATCGTTCATTAAAAGCTCAATGTTCACCATATCCACAAATTGAATTATGTCCAGCTCGTTTGGATATTCCATTTGGTACACATCATACGAAAATGATGTTTTTACTCTATGAAACCGGCCTACGAATTGTTATTCATACAGCGAATTTAATTGAACAGGATTGGAAACAAAAAACTCAAGGGTTTGCTTCAAAATCATACGCGATTATATTTGTTTTTGTTTTTGTTTTGTAGTATTTGGATAAGTCCAATTTGTTCGAAACGAACGAATGATAATCCATCGAAAACAAATTTTAAAAAAGATCTTCTGGAATATATCGATCGATATCGTGCACGACAGTTACAATTTTGGCGAAAAACTATTGAGGAACATGATTTTACTGATATCAAGTAAGATGAAAATGAAACAAAGAAGTAATATGTGTGTGGATTTAGTGTGCATTTAATCGGATCAATACCTGGTCGTCATACAGGACAGGATATTAACAAATTCGGTCATTTAAAACTTCGACAGGTAAAACCAATCGAATACATTTTTGTGTTATTAAATATTTTTTGATTTATTCAGACATTAAAAACTTATCTCAGTCTCGAACAAAATGATCAAGAATATTCTTCGGGACCAATTATTGGACAAGTAATAAAAACATATCCGCATTCACGAACATTGAATTCAATTTTAATGTTCACTTTAGTTTTCAAGTATTGGCTCATTAGGTGCAAATGCTAATGCTTGGTTAACAAAAGAATTTTTAACTTCATTAAAACAATTGAATACATCATCATTGGATTCACCTGATCTTAAATTAATCTATCCAACGATTGAAAATGTTCGTAATTCACTCGAAGGTTACATGGCTGGCGGAAGTTTACCTTATGTAAAATAGTTTCTGTTTTATTTGAAATAATAAATCAATTTGATTAGAATGCGCAAACTGCGATGAAACAAAATTGGTTGGTTAATCATCTTCAGTAAATATCGTTGTTTTTTAATCGAAACTAAAATTCGAATGATTCGATTTAGTCGATGGAAAGCGGACAATCGTCAACGTAGTCGAGCATCACCACATATTAAAACCTATCTACGAGCAACGAATGATCAATATAAACATTTACTATGGTTTCTTGTTACTAGCGCTAATTTATCCAAAGCTGGTAAAAATCGATGATATTTTCAACTTGTTGAATCAGTCATTTTTCATTTGTTTAGCTTGGGGTGTTTTGGAGAAAAATAATACACAATTAATGATTCGATCGTATGTTGTGCATAAATGATTTGTCATTTTTGAATCAATTGAATTTTAGATATGAAATTGGCGTTCTATTTCTTCCTAAACAATTTTCTCAAACAACATTTCCTTTAGTCGAATCACCATCATTTCCAATTCCTTATGATTTACCACCGGTGAAATATCAAACTTCAGGTCAGTTTATTTCGACTTAATCGATATTGATCTTGTTTTCTTTACTCTTATTATGTTTAGATAAACCATGGATTGTCGATGTAGCCTACAAAAATTTGCCTGATTCTCATGGAAATATGTGGGATCCATCAAATTAATCAACGAAATTGTCGATTTCTTTTCTTTTTCTTTGTATAATCAATGAACTTCATTTGTTATTAATAAATATTTAAACGAGATCTAATCATATATTTAAATAAATAAATACATATATATATCTTTTCTATTTCGTAGACTAATTAGGCAACAAAAGAAAGAATCTAGACTACTAACTTAAATGTCAATTATTACGGAAAAGATATCTCTAAATGATGGTCCACTCTTAATGTAAGATTAAATAGAACATTTAGAATGAATTGTTTTTTAATGTTTTATTTTCAGTAAAGCTTATGATAGTACAATCGATGAGCAATTGCCAGAAACTGCATCATTACGTACGATTTTACAATGGTATGAAAAATATATATACAGACAATTGTATCATCCACTTTTTCAAACTGAAACAGATACAACTATAAAATGCGTATAAAATATGATGAAGAGAAAATCGAAACAAACGAAAATAAATGATTTTCTTTTTCAGTCACATTCCGATGCGTTATTATTAGCAATTGAACTATTGTACAATTTAGAACAGACAAATACGAGTATCTATCTATCACCAACAGCAAATCTATTCCCTCTAAGTAATCATTAAGAAATAATAAAAAAAAATAACAATTTTATTTTATTTCTTAGAAAGTTATACTCTAACTCAACAAACATTAATATTAACATATGAATCATGGCATCATACACTTCGTGATCTATCTACCTATTCTCCATATGCAATCGATGGTTGTCAATTACGTCTTTTATTTATTGTTTATCAATTACTTAAAATCATATCATTTCTTCATCAACGTGGTCTCAATTGTGGTCCAATACAATTAACTGACATTCATATTAATGAACGTTATTGGATACAATTAAAACCTCGTTTTCAATCGTGTTTAGCCGCCATGGAATTTACAACTGATTGTCAACCTCAAACACAAACAGGCGCATGTCCAATTGATGATGAATATCATTGCCATTCAAAATCTCGTTCGAATAGTTTTCGCCATTCATCGATACCTGCACGAAAAACTGTTCAAAATATGAATCCATCTAATGAATCATCTATTGAATCAACAATAACCTCGATGATTTCGTCACCGCATGAAACAGCTCTTTCAAATTCGCCTGTTTATCATGTCGAACATCGATATGAAACATATTGTCGAACAAATATCGATATTGTCGAGTTAATTAAACAATGGCAATTAGGACATGTATCAAATTTTGATTATTTATTGATATTAAATGCATTAGCTGGACGGAAATTTCATGATCCAAATAATCATCTTATATTTCCATGGATTAACGATTTTACAAGTCCAATTGGTAATCTTCGAGATCTATCACAATCGAAATATCGATTGAATAAAGGTTTTGTTCGATTTTGTTTTCAATTTTTGAGAAATATGATTTTGTCTAGGTGATGCTCAACTTGATTTAACATATAATTATTATTCAACATCGATATCATCGACAACAAATATTGTTCCTCATCATTTAAGCGAACATCTTTCATCAATAACCTATTATGTTTATAAAGCACGTCGAACAAACAAACGAATTCTATGTGAAGTTCGTATTTTGCTTTTGCGTATAAACAAAGATTTTGTATGCAAATGTTTTTTTTGAAGAACGTTCGATCAATTTGGGTGCCAAATGAATATCCATCATCGATCGGACGTTTGTACTTTTGGACACCTGAAGAATGTATACCGGAATTTTTCTATGATTCATCGTTATTTCAATCGATTCATGATGATCTACCGGATTTGATCGTTCCCGATTGGTGTTCAAATCCAGGTAAATATAGAAGTTCTTCGTTTTATACGTAATTATTATAATCGTCTGGTTTTTTTTTCTCAGATGAATTCGTTGAAAAACATCGTCAATTATTAGAAAGTCGTGAAATATCTGAACATTTACATCTTTGGATTGATTTAGTTTTTGGTCATAAAGTTCGTTATTGATTTCAATTGAATTCTCCGTTGAAATTCTGTTGTTTAGTTATCAGGTGATAGTGCAATCGAAGCGAAAAATGTTTGTCTACCATTAGTCGATCATCATGAAGACCTACGAAATAGTGGTATCGTTCAATTATTTCTCAAACCTCGTACGAATACTTCGATATATAAATGTTTTTTTTTCTACATTTCGAATTTGATTTCAGATCCACCACGTTTTCTTTCATCTAATTCGAACTTACGTTCTACGGCGGCAGCAGCAGCATCACCTGACGATGAAGCAACAAAACGACAACGGTAGATTGATTTTCAATTGAATTCATTTCGAAATTTTGCTGTTGATATAGAACACCGACAATGACGAGTACTCGATCGAATGATTCGAATACTGTTGTCAATGAACTCAATGAAACATTATGCTATTTCGATTCAATCGAACAACTGCTTCTACTAACATCAGCTTCATTCAATAAATTACCTACAGCAAGTTTCAATAATCGAGTAAATTAATTTAAAACAAAACAAAATTCATTCTTGTTTTCCGAAATAAATATTTTCTTTCAGTCAGCAAAATTCACATCAAGATTTCTCGATGGATGCCAACGTGATCTACAATATTTTGCTGTTTGTCTATTAGAACTAATTCTTCTCGGTAAACAACATTATATCTCTTCGAATTCGAATGGTTCACAACGTTTAACAGCAGCTAAACAACTATTAAACAACAATTGGCAATTGATACCAATGTAAACGAAAAAAAAATACAAGAAAATGAATTAAAATTGAATTTTTTTAAATTTAGACCATTTCGAACATGTTTGAGTTTGTTATTATTGAATTCATCGGATGGAAATGAATATCAAATTCAACAACATATATTTTCACGTGCGAATAATGTTGTTTTCTTTTTAAATCGTTGGACAACGTAAACTAACAAAACCGAAACATTCATCTTCAAATATCGAATTCCTATTTTTCTAGGCCATTTCCATTTCCATTCTATTTCGAAGAATTCTATCGATTTACTCATCAACTCGAACAATTCGATCAACAACTTTTAATCAATCTTTCGCCTTCACAACAAAAACAAATCTACAAAAATAAATATCAACTTCTTATCAATCAAATTCCAACATTACTTCTATCTTTACACACTCAACAAGGTCAAGATCTTCTTATGCCATATATATTCGATGCATTTCGACATCCGGTCTATGGTATTCGTTCGATATCGAATTTATTCAATCCTGTTGCAACAATTCTCGGTCCTGATGAGTCTCGTAAACAATTGCTACCTATAATCCAAACAGCTTTAAATCCTGAGAAAACAACAAATTATCATTGGCATTGTTTTACACGTCGATTTCAAATACAATTAATAGCACGTTTTGGTTTGAATAAATATCTTCAAATCTTTCCGATTCTACTGATCGAAGCATGTTCGGGGTTTAAAGATGAAACAAATATCCTAATTGAAGATGCTAATGAATCGAATTCAGATGCCGATGAAAGTAATCACGATCGATCCGGTACGATAACACCTCAAGATTGTGATTCGAACACTTCTGATGTAAAACTCGAGATTGGTTTTCACAAAATTTGATTCCAATGTCTTCGTTTTTTTTCAGACAACTGATGATCATCAACAACCGTTAAATCTAATCTCGGATTCAGCTATTGAGAGTATTATTTATTTACAAGTTAAATTAGGACCTGTACTCGGTTGTAAATATTTCGGTCGACATTTACTTCGAATGTTGACTTTGTGTTATGTCGATGATGAACAATTGCAAAGTTTAATCGGAGACAAAAATCCATTTAAAAGTGTTCGACCTGTACGAGGAGATTTAAATGCAAAGAAAATTCTCGATTGTTTATTATCATTAATACAAACATATGGCGAACAGATTATTTTAATCTTTTATTTTCCTCATATTATCGAATCGGTAGAAACGAGATATTTCAATTGATAACAAAACAAAAAGCTCTTTTCGTTGCCATTTAGATTCGCTTAGCAAATCATCGATTAACTATTCGAACGGAATCGGGTTTACTAAGTTCGATTGTTCTATTGAGAAATATTCTACCGTATTTAAATAATAATACATTAATGAATAGTTTAGATGTATGTAAATCTCTATTTTATTAATTGAAAAACGAAATATTTTCGTTCTATTCTTCATTTTAGGAACCAATTAAAAATCAAATAATTAATCCATGTTTGACATTACTCGCATCGAATGCAATACATTTTCCATCGTTTGAACGAGCTCGTTCGGTCTGTGCCTACCGAAGTCGGTTGATTTACTTGAGCTTTCTTTTTTTCATCTATTTTGCTTTTTTTCCCCTAGTTCTTGACATTTTATTTTTCCTAAGTCTACGTTTGGGTTTTGAAAGTACGCGTAAGAATATGACTGATTCGATTCGAATCTTTTTCGCTTGCTTTCAATCGACTCATGAACCAACCGAAGAATCAAATCGTATACGTACAACTACAGTCATCAGTAAAGCTTTCGAATTTCTTTTTTGTTTCTTCTTCTTTCGAAAATGAGAAATTTCAGATGTTTCATCAAAACTTGGTACATCTCCAACATCACCATTTGGACAAACTATGAATACAATCAGTACCGATGGAGATGAATACTGTCGAATAACAATTGATAGTCTAACGAAATCGTATAAAATAGGTTCACCTGTTAGACCGAAAACTTATCAAGGACGACAAACACGAAGTGCAAGTCATAGTCTACTAATAAATCCAACTACTGAAGGTAGAAATTTAATTTTAGAGAGAAAAAAAAATGAGATATTAACTTGTTTTTCTTATAGATGATAGTTCATCGATGAATATTCATACACGAGAATCGAATCAACAGGAAGTTGACGCAACGTTTACTAGTGAATTAGCTTGTACAGCATTCGTACAATTCTGTCGTCTTTGTGGAGAGTAATTGCAATTCGATTGACAAAATGTAAATAGCAAAAATGTTTTCCTTTTTAGTCAACATATGAATTCATTAGTCAAACGAAATGATACGATCTATGCATGGATTTCTGATTCAAATACTATAAAAGATGATTCTCTATCTGCAAGTAACGTTTTAATGTCGATTCGTGAACGAGATTATCGACAGTAAGAATTTGATGTTTTCAAAGAAATCGGTTTTGTTTTCATATATTTTTAAAATTTTAAGCACATATTCGGAGGATAATAGATTTCTACGTAAAAATTGGCTTTCATATTGGGAACATGAAGTTGGCCGAAGTGAAACGACTGGTTTTAGTTTTAAACAAATTCATCTACAATCTTTCGTTGGTAAATCGAACAAAATAGAAGTTCTATTTAGTTTCATATATAAACAATTTAGGTCATACAAATGCTGTTCGAAGTTTATGCGTACTTGATGATGAATCAACATTTCTTAGCGGTGGGCGTGATCAAAAATTACTCATTTGGAAAGTTGAAAATCAAAATGATAATGCAATTAAAGTTGAAAGTCGATGGTCGTATACGAATTATCGTAAATCAGTTTTTGCTATATCATTCATTGAAAGTCTCCGATTGGCAGCAACATGCGATGGTTCGATTCAAGTCTTAGATCCATTTCGTGGTCAGATGGTTTATCGTTATGCTCAACCAAAAGAAACATTACCATTCGCAGCCATAGCTGCAATGCCTTCGCCAAGTACGAATATTCTCGCAGCAACTAATGATGGAGTAGTCAGGTCTCAAATTCGAATTACTATTGATTTATCATGAAAATCGATCGTGACTTTTTAGATTTCTTGATGTTCGAACGAAAGCACTTGCCTATGAATGGAAAACTTCGTTGTCAACTGGTGGTAAAAGAAAAGATTTTGTTATTGTCGATGAAAAAAATGTTAAATGAAACCTTTAGGTCAAGTTAAAACTCTAGCAATCAATCCACATGCTTATTCTGCTTTGATTGGATTTACGACTGGGAATGTCTCGGTATTTGACATACGATCAGGAGGAATTATGGGCACATTAAAGGTTCCTGAAGGAGAAATTTTAAAAGTAATTCATACGAGCGATTAGTTAATTGTTTGACTCAATAAAAAAAAATGAATATTTATCTTTAGGCAAATTTTTATAGTCGTAGTCGATTTTTTACTAGTTCTGGTGATGGTTCTATCTTTCTTTGGAATACAAAAGAACTTGCACAAGCTACTCCAACATTATTAAAATGTATTTTTTCTCTACCAAATACAATTACTATATTTTATGTTTAGCACATGTTGATCCTGCGCCTTTTGTACTGACAACACGTACCGGAGAATTCATTGTCGCTACGCAAACAAATAAATTGTGCATTTATTCGACTACGAAAAATGGAACACAAGTAACTTGTTTGATTTCATTGTATATTTTGATTTTTCTTTCAAATCATTCTTCTTAGTTCGATTGTCAATCAACTCGTCTTCAAGCAGATAATGTTAAAGGTACACTTTCATCATTGGCATTGTTTCCTGAAAATCGTCTTCTACTCTTCGGTTCCGACAATGGAAACATTGAGCTACTATGTTAATTGCTTATTGTTTTCTATTCTCTGCAATATTTATTTCTTCATAATGCATTTTATTGATTCCAAGAGATTGATTTGATCTATTTTCTAATTGTATGTGATTTTCTTTTTTCTAAAATAAAAAGACAGATAAATAAATTCTCAACTTATTATGAAAGATGTTCGAACTGTAATTGATCTGTCGACTGAATGTTTTGTTAACAAAACTCTCGATTTATGTGCTCGAAGGTGTTTTTAATCGATAATGCAAACGATTAAATCAACTCGAATTTGAATAGTTCATATTTTGTTTTCTTTTAATCTTCTTATGTAATTCAATATTATCATTTGTTATTTCACAGACGTTTTTTTTCTCAATATTAATCGAAAAAAAGAAGAAATCGAATGTCGAGATTGTTCTTTATCGTTGATTGATTGTTATTCGTATGTTGATAATCATTTTTCATCGAAAAAAAAAGATTGAAGATGAGCTTTCTCCTTTTACATATGTGAATCTCGTGAGAAATAGTCAGGAAGATCTTTTCGTCCTTGGCTTAATCATTGATATGTGGATAGTAAATGTCCATTCTCTCGAGGAAATGAATAAAGAAATTCTCACATCTTCGATTCTTGTTCTTCTATTGATGAGAGAATTACATTGCATATATAGCCTGACGTAATTATTCAACTCTTATTGTCATTCAATGTGACAGGATTCGTTCGTCGCTTTTTTCTCTCCTTTTTCTTTCTGTTTTTTTGATCGATCTAAATTTGATACTATCCCCATCTCATTTTGTCGACATTGACGTCTAAAACATGCTCGTATCTTTCGTATATTAGTCATTCAAATGCCTTTCATCATGTTGACAATCACTCGAGAGTTGACTTGCCATCAATGTGAACATCGAATGTACTATTGACCAGTAACGACTCTTGACTGTTTTGTCAGTTCGTATAAGAAACAAAAAAAAAAGAGAGAGAGAGAGACAGAAAGAATGAATGGACGAGTGAGTAAAAGAAAGATCGTTAACCATCTGTTCTCTCGAGCAGTTTTGTTTGAATACGACAAAAAAAACCCGCTCGTTCGACTATTTTTTTTCCGTCGTTCGTTCTTTCTCTTTCTCTTGCTTCTTTTTTGACACGTTCGGACAATAAACGCGTGCCACGATGGTCGAGTCGTGTACAGTTCAGTTTTTTGTATGTTCTGCTTCATTATTATTGTCAGTGCTACGAGAAATTAGAGAGAACGACAATGGCGACGTCGATGATGACGAGAAAAAGACGGCAGCAGCGGGTGTAGTAAAAGCATAGAGCTGTAAAATAAACAGTAAATGGAAGAAAGCAGAATCTATATGCACATATATATACATATGCATGCAGAGCGAGAGCACGATGAACAATGTGCGTCTGACTAGCTTCGTGTATATGGCAAATAGTTGCTATTTTTCCATTACTCATACGGACACAAAAGATGATTTGTTATTCTTTTTTTTCTCTCTCTTCTTCTTTCAGCAAACTGACGATACTGTAGTGTATTGCGGCATAATTATTGTCTTCGATCATCACCATTTCTTTAAGCTTTCATCATTATTGTTTTCTTTTGCTATTCTTATCCTAACTCCGCCTTGATTATTGTTCATTACAAATTGTCCATATCTTCGGTACGGTAAGATGAAAAAAGAAAAAAAATCACAGAGCTAAAAGCAACAGTTGTTTCTCCCATCTTTGTCATCGTTCAATTTCATAATCTCATTAGTAAAGTAAATGGTTAGATTCAATCTATGGCATATTATTACATCGAATAAATAAGGTCGATGAAGTGTGCAACGATGCAAGAATGAAGAATATTCCTATTGAATGAACATATGATTATTTATATTTCTATCATTTTGTAGGTTTTCTTCCTGAAGCTATAGGAATGTTATTCGCACCTCATCTTGTCATCTCTTTGACCTCGTTAGAAAACAAAGTTCATGTCTTTTGGCTTCTTCCTATTAATTTCTTTAAATATTCAACATTTATCGTTTGCTATTTCTATCATTTTTAATTTTGATTCTTGATTTTCTGCTGTTGTTGTTGCTGTTTGATCACTTCGATATTGGCGTGCTATCGACTGCTTAAGCATTCAATTGATCATCTGTTGAATTCGGCGGCATCGATATATACCCAAACCAGAGATATAAGAAGAAGAAAAAATCGACAGATGCAATCAAATCAAGTGAATAAACGAGGGAGGAATGCCAACGGGCGACACAACGAATCTTCTCTCCGTTTTTCTTTTTGATAATCAACATGGTTGGTTGCATGTTCATCATATACACACGTATATTCTAATGTATATTGTTTTAAATGAGAAGTAATTCACATTCCGCTTCGTAGGTTAATTGTACGATGACGATTTCAATTAAAATGGACTCTCAATATTCGTTTCTTTTTCTCGTTCTATCCTGAAGGCTATAAACTGAGATTGTAATCAATATTACCCATGAGATGATGATGACCGACATGAGTTTATGCACAATTCAATTAACTGTTTAGTTGTTCGCGTTCGTAGTGATATCTTATCGTCATTCGATCGACATATCCGTTGCTAATTCGAAGTTGACCTTGTGTGTGTTCAAACGAAACCGACATTATTGAGAAAGGCGACGGAAGTCATAGAACTATTCATTGAGACATAGAGAAAAAAGCGATATGAAGTGACCGAATGTCGACAACGGCCTCTTGGTCGTCATTGAACAATTTAATTACACGGATAGAAAGTAACATAGACATTTATGAGACATTTTCCTTTTCAATGATTATCGATGATTAGTCTACAGTTTTCAATAGTTAGTTTGAAAAGAAAAAAGAAAAATGGTGTAATTATCCGTCTATTTTATATAATATTACTCCATTTATGTCTCTTTTTTAT
>ERZ778026.590-NODE-590-length-54352-cov-103.817117_pt1 | contig 54352 bp, 70 predicted proteins | sample MGYA00375756_ERZ778026 | MGnify/ENA primary metagenome ERZ778026 (study PRJEB29350, sample SAMN05389820) | bioreactor metagenome | isolation source: Ammonium sulfate bioreactor | place: South Africa: University of Cape Town | collected 2014-02-18 ... | reverse complement strand
TGAATGGACACAATTTTACAATCTTGCAGATCTCGAAATACCTGAACAAGTGATCGTTCGTCGTCGAGAAATTCTCGCTGGTAATGCAACACTTCGACCAGTCGCATTCAAACGAATTGATCAACAACAAATCGAAAATGATATTTACATGCCCGTTGTTCTGCCAACTGATATCGTTTACATCGAAGCTGATTCTGATGTCGATGAATTTCTTCATCGATTAGAAGTAAAACGATTTTTATTTCTGATATTCGTATATGAACGTTTGTTTTGATTGATTTAAGTGTTCACGATGTGATGTTGGTTCATGTTTACCATTCGTTGGTTTCGATTGTGAAACATTCATGGATCCTACACAACGAACATTAAATTCTCAAATAATATCTATTCTACAGCTAGCTACGACATTTCCTCTAAGAAATCAATCGTTCTACGGTGTATTCGATATGCTTGCGCTTCGATTACAATTCGATTTGAAAACATTAGCTGATTTTGCCCGACGCATTTTCTGTTCGAAAGATTTTATTCTTCTAAGTTGGTTTTCATTTAATTTCAATATATCAAAAGACATAATCTCATTTTCGTTTGCAGCATATAACTATGCAGGTGACACATCATCATTAATTGAAAATTATCCATCAATGAGTGATGCTCTAATGCAAGGCACAGCTGTTATCGATCTATTTCAAATTCAACATTATGTAAGATATTCTTTGATTGATTGATTTATTCTTTTGCTTTTTTAGATTCTCGAACATCATCCTGAGATCTTTCCATATCATGATAAATCTTCGACAAGTAAATCTCGAGGTTTAAGCGAACTAGTTCGTTTATGTTTTGGCAAACCATTGGATAAATCATTGCAAACAAGTGATTGGCGTAAACGACCACTTAAACAAGCGCAATTGATCTACAGTGGTTAGTTGGTTTCTTTTGAAAAGAAGATCGAACTTTGTTCTTTCAGTATTAGATGCTCGAGTTCTTGTCGATATTGCTTTGTTAATCGATGAACGAACACGTTGTTTACAAATCCCATGGTCATGGTCGGATTTTAAAGGCTATACATGGACAAATAAAGCTTTTCGAAAACGAACCGGTATGAATCCATTGTCTGGTCATAGTTCGTAGATTATCTATGTATTTTGTTTTCGTTGTTATTGTTGTTGTTGTTTGTTGTCTTTCTGAAAAATTTCAGTCTTTCACTTTTTTGTTGAATTTTTCTAGATTTAGCTTTTTGCCTGTGATGTTTAGCGCACCGGTAACAGCGATTCGAATTCTTCCGAAATCACAGATTTGTCTAGCGGGTAAATAGAAAAACAATTCAATAATTCAGAGAAAATAAATTCATTAGAAATTCAATAGGAACGGGTCCTTTTGTACTTGTTTTCGATTTGAAAACGAATCAACAATTACTTCAAGAGAAAATTCTCGTGAATTCAGTTGTACATGGATTTGATTTTCGTAAGAGATGAAAAACTGTTTGAATAAGAAAAGTTCTCGTTTTTTTTGTTTGGATGAAAAGGTGAAATGGAAGATTCATCAGTGATAATTGTCGTTTTTGGTCAACGGACTTTCTCAATTGTTCGATGGACAGCAGAATCGTAAGCGAAAACTCAAAATTAACATTAGAAACCAAAGACTATTTTTTAGTCCTTCAACATTGGATATTCTTCGGGCACAAGTTTACTGTTCATCGTGGATTTTAAGTGCTTTGATAATCCAAGTTGATCCTTCTATTGAAGTACGTTAAATCCGATTATGAAAATTCAATTCTATGTTTGTCGTTCTTAGTTACCGACAATTCTCTTTGGCACAGCATTAAATCAACTGTATCGTTATCAAAATTCGTTTGACTTAATTCAATCATTTAAATATACGACACTCTACTCATCATGTCTTTTTTATCATTCGAATGGAAAAGTTATTTTCGCAGCTGGAACTGTTTTTGGAGAGTTGATTTTGTATGAACAAGATTCTCCGGATCATTTCATAGAAAAAATCTATCATTCGGATCATAATGTAATTTTTTTTCTGTTCTAAGTATTAAAAAAAAAACTAGTCAACACACTGTTCCTTTTCCAGGGTGCGATTTTTGGAATTACATATTATGAAAATTTCCTTTCAACGGTTGGTGATGATCGTACTGTCAAATTATATAAATTCACTGATAATCTTGAATTACAAGCGTCATTCTACGCTCATGAAGCTCGTATTTGGCAATCATCGATAACATCGACTCATCTATTGACATGTGGTGAAGATTCTTCGATTCGTTTATGGTCGCATAAATCCACCGGAGAACTTCTTCGTTGTTTTTCGGTTCATCGATGTAAGAGTGTTTGGTCAATGGATATACTTCGTGACAAAGACAATAATCAACCATTGATGATTGTCAGCGGTTGGAGTGATGGAGGCGTTCGAAGATATTATCTTGACGATGTGCCAATCGATTCTCAAGAGATGATTTCATTGAAAACAAATAATGAAAATGATTTTCCACGAAATATCGTGTTTTTCAATGGTTTAAATATGATTATACATATGAACAGTGGAGAAATATTGAAATATGAAAATAATCAAACATCATTGTTCTTCGATGGAAAGGATCTGTTCAAAAATGCCTACGCAAAAATGAGTGCCAGTGAAAAATACCTCGCTATTGGCTCGTTAGACGGTTCGATAGTCATATTTGATTCCGATGGAACAATACAAAATCGTTTTCAAATCGATCAAAATCGAAATAATAAGATTCTTCAAATTCTCTGGTTAAATCAAACATCATCATCACAAATACTTGTTTGTATTCCCGATGGAATTATGGTAAGAGTACTCTTCTTCGCTTTCTCTTCACATCATATCTTCATCGAAGTGTGGGTGTGCGTGTTTTTTTTGTTCTCTCCTGCCACCATTCTTCTCTCGTGAACCTCTTCGCAAAATGTGGCTTCCTCTTTAGATATGAACGTGAATTGATTTTTTATTGTTGTTGTTGTTGTTGTTGTTTTAGTTTATTTATAATATCATTAATGAACCAGCAACGATCGAATATTGTCTCGAAGTTCTACCAAATTTCGAACAACGTTGGCCAAATACATGTTTATACTATCCTCAAGATGATTTTCTATTTATTGGCGATCGACAAGGCAACATTCTTTCATATGATCTGAAAACTTGTTTAATTCATCAAAAATTCGAACGTTTACACGGTCTTAATGGCACATCGTTTCTTGATTACGATCCTGAAACGAATTTTATTCGTTCATGTGGTCGAGATGGTTATATAAACATATTTTCATTTGATTCTTCAACTAAACAACTAACTCATCAATCAACATTAACGATAACATCGGATATCGCATGGTTAGATCGTTTACTATCGAATCCATCATTAATTACTTGTTTTACGACGAATTTCTTTTCTTTATATACATTTGATGAACAAACAAAACGACGTTTAATGCACGTGGAATGCGGTGGTGGCCATCGAAATCATGATTTTATTTTAACTGAATCACTTCAAGCATATTTTGTTTATATAAGAAATAAGAAAGTTTATCTTGTTGAAAAAAATCTTCAACGTATACTGAATCAATCGACTTACTTGTCGATTAATCCGCCAACACATGGAACTGAAATACGTTGTGTCAAACTATTCGAAATAGGTCAACGAATGTTCTTCGCAACGGGAGGCGAAGATACACAATTGAAAATATTTTCATTGAAAAATGAAGAATCGAATTGGAAATGTGAACAGATTTCAACGTTACAATCGCATTTGTCCGCTGTCTGTGATTTAGCATCGATTGATAATATGATATTTTCATGTGGTGCTCGTGCACAAATCTTTGCTTGGCTAGTCAAAGATCCGATTATTATACGATCGGGCCAGTTTATGCTTCATCCATTGCGAAGACGACATGGTGGCGGTGGTGGTGCAACAATAAACGATGGAAATAAAAAAGAGAATGACGATGATCATGGATTAGATGTCAGGTTAGAAACATCTCGAGCTAATTTTGAGTTTTTTTTTTGTAAAATTTATTATTTTTTAGATTTACAAGTATTGCAGCTATGAAAGAAAATGAAAACTATCTCCTATTCGTCACAGGATCCGATGCCATGCTTCGGTAATACTTTCCCATGTCTATTTCTCTTTTATTTTCTATTTTTCTCTGCAGAGTATTTCGATACACTATATCAAACAGCCGATTTTCGTTATTACAAACCTGTTCACATTCGGATTATTGTCAATTATGTGTGAAAGTTTATTCGAAACGTTCGATTGCATTCGTTTCATCGACCGATGGTTTACTATGTGCATATGATTTTTCATTTGTTGAAAAACTTTCTCGTTCGACAACCATTCGATTACATCAATCGGGAATCAATGATCTCGATTGCACAGAAATCGAATCGACCAATCAACTTCGACTGGCAACTGTTGGCGATGATGGTTCAGTGCATACGGTTCAATTTGATCCTGAAAATTGGCTTTGGAAACAAGAATTCAGTCAAAATTGTATTCATCAATCGCCTGCAACTGGTAAAATAAAGCTGATTTTCACTTGTGAAATGAAGATTTCTTGAGTTTAGGCATTCGTTTTTTGAATTCAACGAAATTCTTGTCGATTGGAATCGATCAACGATTGAAATTCTGGTCGATTGATAACGAAAGAAATTGTTTAGAATTGAAAAAGAATTTTCTAGTTGATATTCGTGATATTCTTTCGATGGATAGGATTTTTTTCTCGAGAAAAAATCGTTTTGTGATTTTGATAGCCGGTGCCGGTGTTCAAACAATTGAATTTGATTTAACAAATTCTTCGTTTTTCTAGATGTTCTTTTAAGAAAATCGTTTTCGAATGACACGCTTATGCGAATTCATTCCATGGAAAAAGGTGATTGTTCGTGCATTCCACCTTTTCTTAGTTTTTCTCGTTATTTTCTCACTTATTTATCAACCATCTGGTAAAGTTTTTTGTTTTGTTTTATTAATTAAGAAGAAAAAAACCAAACTAATTGAAATCAATCTGTAGATCTTCGAACAGCTTTATATGAAACGTCAAATTATTTTTATTGTTTATCGTATGCATTTCTTGTTTATTTATCGTTGTTCTTCTATTTCATGACTTGTTATACCGATCCGGGCTATGTTCCGTACAAACGAGTGAGTATTTTCTCGTTGAATATGAAATTTAATCTATTGAATTTTATTAGCTGCCGAATTTGGCTGATGGAGTTGCATCATCATCGGATGATGATGACGACGATGGTGAAAATATACGAACAACAAAATCTAGTCATCTTAGAAAATGTCCGTTATGCAATATTGAAGTAAATAGTGAAAATGAATAGGAGATAAAAAAAATAAAAAAATGATTTTCTGTAATCTTTAGCAACCTCTACGAAGTCATCATTGCGATTTTTGTAATCGATGTGTGTTGAAATATGATCATCATGTATGATTGAGCTAAATATTCTCGATATCTATTTTGTTTGTGAATCTCTAGTGTCCATATTTGGAAACATGTATTGGCGAAAAGAATCATCGATATTTTTGGTTTTTTCTTCTAACAACTGATATTCTGATTGTTTGGTCTATGATTATTTGCAGGTAGATATTTCTCTCTCTCTTGTCATCTTTTTTTTAAAATATATTCTATGATTTTCACGTTTCAGTCAATCGTTTGTTTCATACAATGATTGGTCATCGTGGTTACATGTAAATAAATTTCGTCTATTTATCATGCATATCTTAATAATCTCATTGTGTGCGACAAGTATTCTCTTTTGTATTCACTCATTTTTTGCATTGACAAATTCGACAACATGGGAACGAGTCTCACGACATCGAATAACATATTTAAATCGTTTACCCAATGAAGATCTCAATCCATTTCACCAAGGCTATTGTCGCAACTTCTTTTATTCATTTTTATGTCATCGAATTGAAGAACGACAATGGGATATTGTTTATAAGAAAAGTGTCGGAGAACATGTCACGTTAAATATGTAACTAGATAAATCTGTTTATTTTATTCGACTTTTTTTTCTCAATAAAAACAAAAAAGATCTGGATATTTATTTATTTATTGAATTCTTCTTCTCACTTTTTCTTTGACGTGTCGATGAGAGTTCAAAGTGAGTTCGTAATAAATGCTGACAGTCTGGAAAGAGAACGAAGAAAAACAGAATTTTTCTTCTTTTGAGACACAAAAAATGCTGCGTCATTCTGACGGCACTCGAGCACTATAAAAGAAATTGAAAAACAGACTGTAACTCATTTATTGTCGATACAAAATGAGTGCAAAATCGTAAGTTTTTACTACGAAATATTTACTGATTTCTTTTCTTCTGATATAGATCGGATAAAGCTGGAAATGTTGTAAGCAATGGAATAACTCCTGGTGTTCCAATTGCAGCAAAAGGTTTCGCTGTTGATGACGCTAAATCTTCATTTCGATTATTTGAATTCGAACGACGTATACCACGAGATGATGATGTTTTAATTCGTATTCATTACTGTGGTATTTGTCACTCGGATATTCATCAAGCCAAAAATGAATGGCAAAATTCAATCTATCCCATGGTACCTGGTCATGAAATAGCTGGTGTTGTCGAACAAGTCGGATCAAAAGTCAAACATTTTCATGTGGGTGATCATGTTGGTGTTGGTTGTCTGGTTGATTCATGTCTTCATTGCGATTCATGTAAGTCATTTCGTCCGATTCACCACTAACGAAACGTATCTGATTTAGGCAAAAATCATACGGAACAGTTTTGTCCTGATTCGAGTCAAACCTATAATCATTATGAAATGGACAAAGTAACACCGACCTATGGTGGCTATTCGAATTTTGTAACTGTTCGAGAACATTTCGTTTGCAAAATACCACGAAATTTGCCATTGGAAGCTGCTGCGCCTTTGCTTTGTGCTGGCATCACTACATATACACCATTGCGACGATTTCGTGTTGGAAAACATACAAAAATGGGGTATGTTTTAACATAATCTGTATGATTTGTGTCTCGATACGCAATGTTCAAATTTTAGTGTTGTTGGACTGGGTGGACTTGGTCATATGGCAGTGAAATTAGGTGCAGCTATGGGTGCACATGTTACTGTTATTTCAACATCGGAATCGAAACGTAACGATGCTGCTAAACTCGGTGCAAAAGCATTTATTGTTTCAAAAGATCCTGAACAATTAAAAGCTGCGGCAAACAGTTTTGATTTTATTCTTGATACTGTATCTGCAGATCATGACATCGCAGCAATGATTAATCTTTTGGTATTTCAAGGAACTTATTGTTTGTAAGTTAGCCTTATTTGTTCTCGATTTAATAGATTAATTGATGTATTTGTTTAGTGTTGGTGCACCACCGAAACCTGCCGAAATTCCTGTATTTGTTCTCCTATTCAAACAACCAACAATTACTGGTAGTATCATTGGTGGATTGAAAGATACACAAGAAATGCTTGATTTTTGTGGTAAACATGGAATTACAAGTGATATCGAAAAGATCGAAGCAACGCCTGATACAATTGAAAAAGCTTATGACCGAACATTGAAATCGGATGTTAAATATCGATTCGTCATCGATATGTTGAATGCATTTAAATGATCTTTTTTTCTGATTTATTTGCAGTACGAATAAAACTAAGCTTAGCCTAATTTCAATCATATCATCGTTTTGAACCTGAAGCAACGATTGATGTACATGTACGAAAAGTACATGTGTCCTGTCTCACACTAGAATATAATAGAAAGAAGGACAAAAAAAAGAATACGAACTTTGACCTTTCGTCAGTCGAAGATATAAATAGCGTTGCAATTATTATATATGGATACGAGATTATTATCATGAATGCATCGAAATCTATAATCGCCTTTGCTCAGTCAATTTCAAAGAAGATCTGTCAACATCATCAAAACATTAACAGAATGTCATTTCGACAAATTTCTATTACTTCTGTAACTAAAGTCTTAGGCACTAATGTTAATCCTAATGTTGCAATACCAACAACTGCCTATGCAGTACATTCTGCAGCATCATCGTTCAAATTATTTCCTTTCGCAAGACGTGCACCTCGAGAAGATGACGTTCTCATTCGTATTCATTATTGTGGTATCTGTCACACTGATATTCATCAAGTAAAAAACGAATGGAACAATTCGATCTATCCCATGGTGCCTGGTCATGAGATTAGTGGCGTTGTCGAAAAGGTTGGTTCGAAAGTTAAAGATTTCGAAGTTGGTGATCATGTTGGTGTTGGTTTCATGGTTGATTCGTGCAATCATTGTGATCGATGTAAGCAATTTATTTCGTAAGATGAATTTACGTAAATTATTTTTTAGGTAGAATGCATGCAGAACAATTCTGTCCTGATTGGAGTCAAACCTATAATCACTATGAAATGGACAAAGTGACACCAACCTATGGTGGTTTTTCGAATTTTATAACTGTACGAGACCGATTTGTCGTTAAAATTCCGAGGAATTTACCATTGGATGGAGCTGCACCATTACTCTGTGCTGGCATCACCACCTATTCACCATTACGACGATTTCGTGTTGGAGAAAATACAAAAATGGCGTATGTCTCCAAAATGGAGTGCATTTAACTTTATTAATTTAATCGGTTTATTTTTAGTGTTGTTGGACTAGGTGGAGTTGGTCATATGGCAGTCAAATTTGGTGTAGCTATGGGTGCACATGTTACTGTTATTTCAACATCAGAATCCAAACGTAATGATGCAATAAAACTTGGTGCTAAGGATTTTATTGTTTCGAAAGATCCTGAACAATTAAAAACTACAACAGATTCATTCAATTTCATTCTGGATACAGTTTCAGTCAATCATGATGTATCATCTATGCTTAATTTACTAGCATTTCATGGAATTTATTGTGTGTAAGTTGATTATTCTTTCGTTTTATCGATCTACTCATTGTTTCATGATTTTTGTTATAGTGTTGGTGTTCCACCAAAACCTATTGAAATTCCTGCGTTTACTCTACTATTCAAACAACCGATCATTACTGGTAGTGTCATTGGTGGAATGAAAGAAACACAAGAAATGCTTGATTTTTGTGGCATACATGGAATTACAAGCGATATCGAAACGATTCCTATGACACCCGATTCAATTGAGAAGGCTTTTGACAGAACATTGAAATCGGATGTTAAATATCGATTTGTTCTTGATATTAAAAATGCATTTCAATAGTTCTTTTGTTCATTTTTTTTACATTTTCTGTACAAATAAGAAAATAAATATTTAATCTCAAGGGATTCGTTAATGTTCATCTAGAACTGTTGTTGATTTTAATACTAATAATCTTAAATGCGGATGTTTTATTTATAACGGTAGAAAACCTGATAAAGTTACGCGTTCATTTGAAACAATTGTCCCTTGAGTATAATAAACTCATTCAAATAATTTTCTCCTAAATAAAATCAAGCACAAAACCATTTAGACCTTGTTTTTATGTTTATGGAATGACCCTTTGAAAATATGCAACCTCGAGATTTACGTATAATGGAAATACACATGAATTTATCACATTAAACTGTCGGTCTTATTAGTTTTAAGTAACTCTAAAATACGCAGTTAAACATAAAGTTAAATTGCCGTAGGTTGTCTTCGCAAATTCACCTACGAGCTTCAGTTGACATTAACTGAAGTAATTTGTTCTTACATCCAAAGCATAGGCTTGTTCTTGATTTTGTTTTCTTGTTGAAAAGAAAAAAGAGAAAAATCTATTTAGATATGTATCCCAACTGAATTAATCGGTTTATTACCTCGACTTATTAAAACAGCATTTCGTTAATTAGATATCGACTAAAGTCATGTTCTCCCGTCTGCCTTTGACCTTCATGTAGCAAATATCTATGTATCATAAGCAAGTGAACATGTTCGGCAAATGATCTGTATCAGCAACATGAGAATGGCCGAACAAATTTTAAATACTCATTAATGAACAATGATCTCTTTGGTTTTGGTTTTATTGTTTTTGTCTATTTACTCTCGAGACTTGAATACTCTCGATGAAGTTAATATTCAAAGAAAAGAATAAATAAGAAAAATTTAAATATTTCGATCTATTTCCCGTCGTTTTCTTCAATACTTCTGAGAATTGAATTTTATATTTAAGACAGTTCATCTCAAGTTCTATCAGATAATCGCATAACAGTTCCTCCTCCTCAAAAGCTACTTCTACCTATTGATATTGACTGATCACTATATATATAATTATGTTCACATAAGCGTCTACGTCACCAGCTTGTCGGCAGACTACCACGCATTTTTTTAGATCGTCTATAGGAAGGTGTTCTATTTTCATCTCGTGTTAAATCTATTTTCAGGCTACATTTAAAATATATTTTTTTCTTCTTCTATTTCGCTCGTGTGTCTTTTAAAAACAAAGCAGTTAGTGCATGCAATTTCATGTAATTATTAATTATGGTTGAAATAAAGGACGTTCCTCCCAAAAAATTCCGTACAAAGTTTGTACTACGTAAATAAAGATTTTCACTGGTTACGTAATGATTTGTTTTATTTAAGCCAAAGAAAAATTAATTTTCCAAAGATTAGAATATCATTAGAACACCCATCTACAAAATCCATTCAAGTCTTCGGGGTCAAAAAAGAATATAGTAGGACATTCTTTTTAAGTATGTCAATGAGATAGGTAAGTCGAAAATATTCATTAGATTAATCTATAAAAGTTAGGAAAAAAAAAGAAAATGATTGACATAAAAACAACTGAACGATGACTTGAAAATTTTCTATAAAAAAAAAGTTGTCAGCGTTGAATAATTTAATTTTTTTCATGAGCAACGAAGGATGTGAAGTTGATTAAAGCATAATGAAGGCGTTTAAATCAGATAGAAATAAATAGATTGCATTCTCCCTATTTTCCTGTTATATATATATATATATTAAATCGTTTTAGGGCTACATTCTACATTTTAGTATTTTCTGTACTTTTTAATCATATTCATAATAATATAGAACCTATTATTTACTAGGAATTAATAAGCTGTTATTATTTAATTTTACTTAAGTAAGTAAGACAGACTGAATTTAAATCCAGTTTCAATTGTAATCCTACTTTTGAGGGCAAAGAAAATTGTTAATATTCTATATATATATAATTTTGAAATACTTTACTTAGTTTTTATTTTAAAATTTATTCTAGATAATAAAATATTATAATTACAATGATTTCCAAATTTATATTGATGATCGTCCTTTTCCATACTGTTGCCTCAAGTTTTACCGATGTACCACGTATGTTATATTTTAATTGTGATTTTAAATTGAAATTCTTCGGATCATTTAGCACCACCAAGACGACCGAATCGTTTTGGTTCTCGAGAAGAATTGAAACGATATTTACAGAAAGTCAGCGAAAATATTTTCTCTTCTCGAAATTTGTCTGTTTTTTTTTCTTAAAGATTCATGAATATCATTCGATCGTTGATCGTTGGCGTTTACGTCGTCATATTCACGATTATCTACCAGCATCCGATGATGGTCTATTTCAATTTTTCGATATCAATCATGATCATGTCATATCACCAGTAGAATTCACTCGGCGTTTAGAAATTCGACCACAACAACACCAGTCGGAAAATAATCAATAAACAACTTTCTCGTAGTACAACGGCGTACTCTAATATACATATTAATTTCCGCTTGTTTTTTTAATTCATATTATCATCAATAAATCTTCACTCAAAAACATTGTCACGTATGCCGAAAATGATACAACGATAGATTTCATTGATTAACTAAGATAACCTTGAAAAACAAAAGGAAAATGATTCAATGAATGAGAATAGAACGCTCAACTCTTGCAAATCAATTAGATATTGATTTGTTTCTTTCTTTTTCTTGTTAAACTACTTATTGTGTATAAATTATTATATTTTAAAAATGGGGCTTGTCAGATTGACATTTTCTTCTCATGAAGATCTGTTATTATCATTGTTCATTGAAGCAAATCTACAGAGGAGAAGAGAGGAAAAAAAAGAAATAATCGTTATTTCGAGGACATACATAACATATGCGATTGCTATAGAAATCGAACGTAATTGAACAATGATATGTCGTACGTGTTTCATCATGATCGTATCGTTTCTCTCTTTTTTTTTTAATGATTGTAAAAAGAAGTTTAATTGATTGAAAAACAATGAGAAAGAATCATCGAATGATTAGTCAAAGATTAATCTTCGAAACAATGGATATCATTGACCAGTGTCTACACGCAATGACCACCACGAGACATTTACTTGTTCTTTAGCAAAGTTTCTTCTCCGCCTTATTGAATTAGTTTCATTCGTTCATTGACCTGTAGCCAAGTGCGTCTAATTATCAGAAAACACAAGAAATATTGATTTTGAATGATTCTTCGTTGGCCTTGTCCTTGACATTCTTATGTCAATGTACAAACTATCAATTTTCATGTCTGACAAGACGAAGAAGAACATGATTTTAATGTTAACAAGCATAATTATTTCCTTTGATTAGTTGAATCATGTCTGAAAATAATTTTTTTTTGAAAAAAAATTACATCATCGTGAAGAACGATAGTACTTGAAAAACGAGAGAGACAGAGAGAGAGAGAAAAAAAGAAGAAGAAGAAGAAGAAGCAGAATAGACAATGTACGTCGTTTTTTTTTCTTCCTTTTCTTTTTCATGTTCGCACTTCTCTGTTCTCTAATTGAACAAACACATACACTCAATTCCCTTCACACAGACAACAATCAAGCAAGTTAAAAAAAATGTTGAAAAATAAAGATTGACATATCGAACAATTGTGATATCCTATCTCGATTTTTTCCTCCAGTAATAACAATCTCATCATCATCATCAGACGCAACTATGTATTTACACAGTGAGTAAGTCTCGAACATGTTCATTTGTTAATATAAACATCCAGTAGTACATAACTCGATATCATTTTACTCGATTTCATCATCTTTTCTTGTCGTTTTGATTAGAATATATGTATGTAACAGCAGTCTTCAGCTGTCGACATTCTTCCTCTCTTTTTCTTATATTCTATACGTATTTGAACGAAACATAGACACGCGAATGAATAAATCTCTTATGCAAAACAAACTAAAACGTATAGGTTCTTTCTTCTTTTTTTTTTCGTTTTCTCTTTCGAGAGCTAATGCATAATAAAAGACTTTCATTGATTAAATCGATTTATGCTGACAAGATCAATCGTATATAATCAAATGGAAATCAGTCCGTTTAATTGAACTTTTCAACTATGCCGTTCGATAGAAAGCGTCAGTTCGTTCCAACAGGCAAGCAGGAAAAAAAGAAAGAAATTAATCTGATTTTCTTTCTCTCGAAGTCTAATGAATAATTGACGGAAGTTGTTAAGTCTTATTTTCTCCTTCTCTCTCTTTCTTCCTCAACTTCTATTTTCATCTTAAGATCTCATCAAATCGTTGATATCAAATGTGTTAGATTTTGCTAATTATAATATTGTAGAAAAGAAGTACGTGTTTATGCCTGTGAATTCAATTGCTTTTGTTTTGAATTGAATCGAATCGAAGAAGATATCCATCGAGCGTGCATCGAAGTAATCTTCTTGTTAAGACGATCAATTGCATAATCAATATGTTTAACAAAGTAATCGTTATTACTGCTTTCTGTTTCTGATGGTGAATATATAGAAGACCTATAATAGACTTGTCAGATTCTTTTGCATGCTATACCCTCTCTCTCTCTCTCTTTATATATATACGATGTTCTTGATTGAATATCAACAACAGTCGTTAGTTAAACAGAAAAGAAAAGCAATTGTTTTGTAGCTCAATAAAACAGACAGAAGAAATTAGGCAGACAAATTCGAGGTCAACAAACGACATTGATTAAATTATCGATTCTTTTTCTTTGATTAGCAGGTAAAGTTTTTTTGTTTTGTTTCTATATTTACTTTTCACTACACTTGAACAAATCTTCAATGAGAGCTTATTTGTCTTGTTTGATTATTAATTCGATTATTTATTTGACAATGTGAGAAAAACGAACAGATGTATCTGTAAATAAATTGACACATTCTTTTTATTTCGTTGAACAAGAAGAAAAAGATGAATCAGCTTTCTAATTTTCATTGCAAATCGGAATAAGAGAATATGTAAGTTTTTAATTGAAACTTTTTTCGTCATTCTCTTACCATTTGAAGATGTTCTTCATTCACATGTATATATGCGTTTTATTTCTTCCGCTTGAACAATATCATTATATATTGACGTGCAGCATAGTCAATAGAAGAGAACGACCGATGACGAAGATTGAGATGGTAGTTTCTTTATTCATTGTTGATTGTCATTCTCCCTCGATGACAATTTCAAAATCCCTAAAGCAATAGGTATTATTATATTCAATGAATCAACTCAATAAAATAGTTACAAGATGTTAACAATTAATATTTTATTTCCATCAGTATTCTCTTTTTTTTTGCTTTGAATCTTCGATTATGATTATTTATAGATGTTTTACTAGTGACCAGAAAAGAAAAGAGAAAGAAACGAGACGAGACGAGACATAGAAACATATTGTATCGATTGACCTCTTCTTTCTTCTTCTTCTTCTTCTTCTTCTTTTTACAGCTTACGGCAAGTGTTGAATTGAAACGAGCGCGCGAGTCCAGTGAATATTCATTTTCTTATAACTAGGTGAGTTAAGTCATTACAGTGACTGATGACATCACTTTCTCTCTTCTTTTATTTTAAATTCATTATCTTTGATTTGATAAGAATTCTTTTTTGATATCTTGTCCATTTTGACAAGGACATCCACTTGGACATGACAGTTGTAATAGATGAAAGATAATGAAGAGGATTCTCTCCTTCTTTTTTTTATTTGTAAAAAAAACGAGAAGAACAAGAATAAAAATATATTCTTGTTATTAGTTGATATCAGTTTTTTTTCCTCTCTTTTTTGATTGATTGATCACATCCGTGTGACATACAAATGAACATCTGTCAATACTGAATGAACGAATTTCTGTTTATTTATTTTCTTTTCTTGTCTTGAATGAACAGAACAAGTGACGGCTTCTCTATCCTCGTCGTTTGTATAACCGAGAGCGTGAGAGAGTCTGTAGATGTGTGAGTTAGTTTTTTCAACAAATAAAGAGTAAGTGCTTTCGTAAGAATTCCATTATCGTTTGACCATCGTCTATCTAAGGTACTGCACGAATAAACATAAAAAATACTTCGTTCGTTTCGATGCACGCGCTCAACTAAGATTCATCGAAGGCAAGTATTTTTGAATGACAACGAATTGTGAAGTAATAATAATAATAGTCGACAAGAGAGTTATTCGAGTGCAATTACAAGAAAGAAGATCCATTGACCATCTTGTCGGCATGTTATTTTAGAACGTAAGAAGAAAGATAAAGTAGAGACGAGAAGAAGAAATTGATTAAAGGTATACGAGAAGTATGCGTAGGTCATGTATACAATAACAATAAAATTCTTTGTTGCCTTTTATCATTGATCCTGTTGACGATTAGAGATTTGTTTTTAATTAAAATCAAGATTTTGATGTTAGCATATATCATCGAATGAGAATCTTGTTTTTCTATTCTCGAACATCAATAGATACTTGATGTTCGAATATCGAATTTTCTTCTTTTGTCACGTTCTCATTCCAACTCCTATTACTGATGATTATTTCCTTAAATATCTCTTCATGATTTTAACAAAAGAAAATAGTTGTTCTTCCTCTCTTCGTCTCTCTATCTATCTTGATTCTCTTCTATATGTAACTCGATCATTAACACACACAAAAACCTTTCCGATGGACAAACGCGTCTGTTTGACCATATCCGGATAGACAGACAGTCTAATTGCCATCGATTCTTTTCTCTTTCTAGAATGACAAATATAATGGTATGAACAACAATTCGATTTTCTCCAACTTTCATCATGCCATGCGTTCATCCATCGAATATATTCTTTTAATAATTATGTTCATTTCTTGTTGTCTATGTCAACAACAACAACAACAACAACAAGATCATCAACTGTATCTGATTCGTACAATTGAAAAACTACCTGTACATACTCAAGTGATCAATCTTCGACAATTATTTTTCGGCAAAGATATCGACGAAAACTATCCGATCGATTTTAGTCTTGCTAAACGTGATGAATTTCCTTATATGTTTTTTCTTATCAATCATTCGACACGTGGCATTTTAACGATTCGAAAAGAGATCGATCGCGATGAATTATGTCGTCTACGTCGTTGCCGTTGTGATACATGGTGTGATTTCGAATTAGAAATTCTTGTCAATAGTCAACAATTCAATATCGAATTTCTAACAATACGTATACTCGATCGAAATGATCATAAACCAACATTCATCAATTCACAATTGAATTTAACAATAGTAGAAAATGCACCCATTGGTGCTCGAATTCAATTAGAGTCTGCTATTGATCATGATCAAGGACAGAATAGTATTGTTGGTATGTGTTTTTCTCATCTTTTTTTTCTTTCTTGCAAAGTATTCTCAAAAGAAAACCGAAAGATATACTTTTCATTTCCGCATAGGAAATCAAAAACTAATAATTACGCGTCCTTGAAATGAATTCATTGTTTTCTTTTAGCTTATTCGTTAATATCATCGAAATCTCTTCCATTTTCACTTCGTTATGATTTAATTCGAAATGATCTATCATTAGTTATTGACAAGCAACTTGATCGTGAACAAATTCCTTATTATGAATTCGATATTATCGCTCGAGATGGTGATAATCAAACGGGTTCTCTTCATGTTATCGTCGATATTAATGATATCAACGATTGTCCGCCTAAATTCGATCAAAAAATCTATTCAATTCGAAATGTCAGCGAAGCCATATCGATGAATTCGATTGTTGTTCGTGTACATGCAACCGATGATGACGAAGGTATCAATGGTGAAATAAGTTATTTCCTATTGAACGAACAGCAATGTTTCGATATTGATTCGCAAACAGGTGATATCCGAGTTCAATGCGTCTTAGATTATGAGAAACAATCGAAATATCGACTTGAAATCGAAGCTCGTGATAATGGTGAAGGTTATCAAACAGATTTTTCGATTGTTCTTATTGAGTTAATCGATGAAAATGATAATGCTCCACGTATAGATATCTATCGAGATGATTTACAAATCGATTCGAATCAACGACGATTGATATTTGTCAATGAATCACTTGACAAACATTCATTGATTTGTTCAATCTCGATTGTTGATTTCGATTCGAATGAAAACAGTCGAATATCATGGAAATTACATCGGCAATATGCTGATCCATTTGAATTAATTCGTTTAACAGAAACAACAGGAGAAATTCGAACAACGAATTATCTCGATCGAGAATATCGTGATCAATATAATCTCACCATTGAAGCTCATGATCACGGGAAACCTTATCCGAAAACTTCATATTTAAATATTCAAATAACAATTCTCGATATTAACGATAATCGACCAAGATTTCGTCAAGAAAATTCAACAGTAACAATTAACGAACAAGTTCAATTTGATTCAATCGTTGGCTATCAAGTATTTCAAATTCATGCCGATGATTACGATCAAGGTCTTAACGGACAAGTTAGTTACGTATTATTAAATGATGAAAATCAAAGTTTTACAATCGATTCACAAACGGGTATTATTCGAGCAAGAAAACAATTTCAACGAAAAATACGTGATACCTATGTTTTACATATTCAAGCTCGAGATCACGGTAAAAGATGATAGTCTTGAACAAATCAATATTGTTCGTATCTTTTTCAGGAACACCACCATTATTATCTCAAACAATGATTACATTTAAAATCATCAATCCAAATCTATATGCACCTGTTTGTGATATGAAAACGAAACATATCAAATGGTCAATCATGGAAAATAGTCCGTTAGGCACACTTGTTGGAAATTTGACTTGTTTTGATCGTGATCAAGATGAATTCAATGGACGATTAGCTATTGATATAGTTTGGACAGATTCAGATACGATTCCATTTGATATTTCAATGAAAACGACGGATCATTCTCAAGTAAAATTTGCCTATGAAATCATTTGTATTTATGTTGCTGTTTTCTTCTTCTTCTCTCGTCTAGTCAAAACTCTCGTTAATCTTCTCAGTTAATGGTACAATCGATCGTGAATTAATTTCTTCATATTCATCAAATTTAATCATATCCGATCAAGGTAATCCTCGGCAAATGCTAAACTATTCGATCACCATTGACGTACTCGATGAAAATGATCATTGTCCTCAACTACATCTTGATTCATCGTTTATACTTATTAATCGAGATTTAATTCATAATTCTCATTTTCTTATGCATTTAATTGCAACTGATAAAGATCAAAATGCGAATGGCAATCTAACATTTCAATTATCACCGTCAACATCTCTTCTATTTGTTCATTTGTATGCCAATGGAACATTAGAAATTCAATTGAATTCGAATTGGATTCTCAATGAAACATTTTTTATTCTTCATATACAAATACGAGATCATGGACAACCGACACCGTGTTTCATTGTTGAAACATTGAGAGTGTTCGTTGGAAACAATCGAACTGATTGGATGAAAATTATTCAAAACTATCAATCTGTGAATGCATCATTAGTAATTTCATTTCGAAAAGAGATTTGTTTTTTGTTCTTTAAATTTTCGTTACTTTTTTTTAGCGTTTAGCAAACGAAGAATTGCAACAACAAGGCAAACGAATGATTCAATCGGATTCAATATCATCTCACTTATTTCCCTATTCATCACGTAAACAACTCTTTGCTGTTTTTATCGGTTCAGCTGTACTTATGTTCATTGTTCTTCTAACTATGGTTCTCTGTTTTGTCGATTGTCTACAAAAGAAAACTAAACAACAACATTCAAATCTATCCAAACAACAATCAACATTAAAACCGAAGAATTTCTACGATGATCACTCATCGATATGTCAATATAAAACATTGAATATTCTTAAACCAACGATTGTTACAGCAACAATGTCGTCGTCATCGAATTCACGTTCAACATCGTCGATCGATTCGACAACACGTGCAAATACGGCTCATAATCGTGCAATAACAAGTACTTATACGTACACAGCATTGAGTACAAGCGAAGATTTAACACCAGTCGATTTCGATGACAATGGCGTTGAATTGATGATGACAACTGTTTGAAATTTTTAAAAAAAATCTGTTTGCGTGCGTGTGCGTGTGTGTATTTTTTTAGTTATATATTATTTGAGAATAAAGAACAGCATTTCAAAGTTGAATTCTGAGACATGTTTTTTTAGGCTTTCTTTTCATAGCGTGAACAAAAAGAATGCTTTAGATTTATTTATGAATGAATACATTACGGAATTTGCTTTTGTTCAAAACTATGATTTCGACAAAGATCAAATTTCTATTAGCAAAGAAAACTCTCATATTTAATATCATAAACACACTTAAAACACTGTAAATTTTGATTTGTTTTCTTCATTCTGTAATTATAGATAATAAGTTTCTTTTGAGGTACATCATGTCTTTGCAAATTTAATACTTAAACAGATGTTTATTTTTTAATGAATTGTGTGGTTGTTATGTAGAAGTCTATATAAAAGGAAGAAATAAAATAGCTAAATGAGTATTCATTCGAGATGTCGAAGAAACAAACGAATAATATTATTCGATTTCGAAAATCAGAAATTATTTTATTTCATTTTACTATTTATAAATTTCATCCGAAAAAGTTTGTTTATTTACAAGCATAAATCATTAGTAATCTTGCCTAATCTTCGTTTTTTTTTGTTTCTAGCAATTATTCTATCCAATTCATTATCAAACTTTAAACAAACTAACCGAACATAGTGATTGTCGAACAATTAAAATTAATTTCTTCTTCAAATTCTTCATTCTCAAGCAATATACTATCTAGGCATAATTACAGAATTTTGTTTTTTTTGTTTCTTTGAATAAAAATTGATTCGTAAACTATCGTTAGATGTCGTGATTTACTTGACTCAACAAGCATAAGGACCAGCCGTTTCTATTGCTTACAAACAAATCCAATAGGAGATGCTGAAATTTATATCTCCGTTCTCTCTTACATCTTGTTTGTCGTTAGAAGAAATAAAACTGATTGAAAATGATGTTTGTCGTCGTCAACAATTGAAGATTAGATCTATTGAAAAGGCCAATAGAGATCTTTACGTAAATAGATATTAAATCTGAGGCCATTGTTTTAGATTTAAATGTTACATCTACTCATTTTGCAATAGACGAAGAAAAAAGACGACGACGACGACGACGAAAGAACGTGTACGACGTGTGAGAATATTCAGTTTAGTTTTTATGTGAGAGAATATGGGGTTTTTATTTTCGAAATTATGGGCTATGTTTGGTAGGAAAGAATTGAAAATACTTTCGAAAAGATGAGCAATTTTTTTTGTTATTTAGGGAATGAAGAACATAAAATAATCATTGTCGGATTAGATAATGCTGGTAAAGTTGATTTATTTACAACGAAACGAAAAAAACATACTATGATTTGTTTTGATTTAAGGTAAAACAACTATATTATATCAATTCTTAATGAATGAAGTTGTTCATACATCACCAACGATTGGTTCGAATGTTGAAGAAGTTGTTTTTAAAAATATTCATTTTCTAATGATGGACATTGGTGGACAAGAATCACTTCGTTCATCATGGCAAACATATTACTCTCATACAGAATACGTTATCTTAGTTATTGATAGTACAGATCGTGAACGTTTACATTTATCAAAAGAAGAACTATTTCGAATGTTACAAAGTGAAGAATTACGAAATGCATCGGTGTTAATATTTGCCAATAAACAAGATATTAAAGATGCAATGACATCAGCTGAAATCTCGAAGCAATTAAGTTTAACATCAATTAAAGATCAAGCTTGGCATATTCAAGCTTGTTGTGCATTGACAGGCGAAGGTCTCTATCAAGGTTTAGATTGGATTGCATCGAGAATAAAACGTTAGAATTCAATTCAATAGTTTATTTTCTTTTTCTTCTCAAAACATCTATGAGCTGATTGTATTTTGTTCTTTTCTTTTTCTTTTTCTTTTTCTTTTTCTTTTTTTTGTAAATCTGTAACACGTGAAGAATGAATTCAATGTTGTCTGAATGCTCAACAAATGTATTTATAGTTAATTTCTTTGACGTTCCTTACTATTATCATTATTATTTTCTTTCTCTTTTTCTTTTTCTAGATTAAAATGGATAATTCATTTGGTCTTCCACGTATATCAACCATGACAGCCCCGTTAGTTGGATCGATGTATGCCAAAACACGATCTTATCTTGCTTTTGTTTGGCTTGGATTAGGTAGTTTGCTACCATTTTATTTTTTTACAACAGCTGATCCCTATTATCGATGTAAACTGCATGACAATAGTACAGTAAATTCGACGACAGATCTTGATATTTACTATGCAAATACGGTTACTTTTTGTTCAACATTAGTCAATTTACTAACAATCATTTTAGTTACATTTGTTTGCGTACCGTATATCTATCGTAAACGAATTTATATATCTTTAACTGGTATTATTGTTTGTTTGATTGCATCATTAGTAATTGCAATTCCAAATTATAGTTCGTCATTATTAATATTATTATTTTGTTTAATTATGATATTTGTCATGATATTAAATGTATTCAGTGCAATTTTATTGAATTGTTACTTTTCATTAGCATCGACATTGCCAAGTCGATATATTCAAGGTAAAAATCATCTATTCGAGTATGAAAATAAAAAAATAGATTTTCTTTTTTGAAATTCATTTCTGCAGTTAAACAGTAAGTTATTCGATATGTTCTAATACTAAACCTTCTTTTCACCCTGCTTGATATCGACTAACTCTCACTAATTAAAAATCACATGGTTAACATTGCTTTTTTCTCTCTTTCAAAGGATTTGGCGTCGGTCAAGCATTAGCTGGTCTATTTGTTGCATTATGTTTCATCATATCCATGGCAATTACACACGATCTCCTTACTTCACTAATTATTTATTTTCTTCTTGCCATTCTCGTTCTCGCATCAAATATTGTTGTCTATTTCCATCTTGAAAAAACTCATCTCTTTCAAATTTATTCATCATCAGCTCAAGAAATTAACAATGAATTCGAACCATTTCTTGCTGAATCATCAACAGCCTCAGATGATAATCAAACATTAAGCATTGCAACCAATGTCAAACGTCAACGATTTCTATCGACATTAAAACAAATCAAATGGCATTTCAGTGGAGTCATTTGTTCGACTATTGTAACTTATGCATTATTTCCTGGTTATCTATCGAAAATTCAATCGAATAATGCAGTTAATGATGATTGGTCAAAGAAATATTTTGTTCCAATAATGACATTTCTCTTTTATTTTCTCGGTGATACAATCGGTCGAATAGTAACCATTAAACTACGTCGTCCATCAATTAATTCGCCTCGATTATTATTTTTTATTTGTTTATTTCGTATTGTATTTATTTTTCTATTCAGTTTATTCAAACACAAAGGTCAATCTAATCCTATCATTCCTTATGATTATATTTACGGTTTATTCGTTTTAATATTTTCATTTTCACATGGTTACTGTAGTACATTAAGTTTTATGTACGCACCATTACGTGTTCAAACACAAATGACAAGTACAGCCGGAGCATTGATGACAATGGTCTGTGTGTTTTTTTCTTTTGCGTTTGAGATTTTGAATTTTATTGTTACAGGCACTTGCTATTGGCGCATTTATCGGGTCAAGTTTGTCTTATTTGGTTGTATTTCTCAATCATGCATATATTTCCTCGTCAATACATTGTTCGACAAAATAAATTTGTGAATCATGATTTTGAAAAATTTTCCTATTGAAAATAAATGAAATTTAATTAAATCGACGATTTATTTTCATAAGATATTTTTCAAGTAAGTGATTTCATTTGTTTTTTTTTTACAATTTCTACTTTCGAATTACATTTATATACGGTAAAATATATTTATTAATGATTTATTCTTTTTCTAGTCGCATTTCATTGGTCATATTTGAAGTTTTTTTTTCTTTTCTTTCTCCTCCAACGTAAATTGAGTCAACACAAAAAAACCTTTTTTCCACCTTTTACGCTCGCGTATAAAATCGTTTTTCTTCCTCCGATTTCATTTTTGTTATAAAAAAGAAACAATATGTCCAACAACAGACAAACAAGTTCACAACCAAAACCTGCGAAGAAAAAGACTATTTGCGGCGCTTGTAACTCTGAATTAGAACCCGATCATCCGGGTATTCAATGTGTTCAAGGTGATCATTTCTGCGTCGAATGTTCACAACAAATCGTGAAAATGTTTTTTGCTGAACCTCAACATCATATACCGTTACGTTGTCTTCAATGTCATATTGAATTAAATTTGAGTGTTTTCGAACGACAATTATCGCCCGAACAATTAGAATTCTATCATCAACATATGCTTGTTCTTGTTTGGGCAAAGGATTTAGTTGGTGAAGGTGAACGATTAGATAATTGTCCGTTTTGTAGTAACGCAGTTATACGTAGCATACATGATACGAGTATATTCTACTGTGATAGATCCGATTGTAGGAAAACCTCGTGTTTAATCTGTCGAAAAGAATGTCCGAGATTTGCTGATGATTATTGCAATGAAGCTGATGAAATGGAAATGATCAAACATTTTCAATGTTCAGCCTTAGCCGACGACAAGAAACTATTCGATAAAGCCATTGAAGATGGTCAAAAAGCTTCGTGTCCAAATTGTGGTCTCGCTGGAATGAAAGACGATTCATGTACGCATATGACTTGTCCAACATGTACACAAGTATGGTGCTATTTTTGTGGTAAAACTGTTCAAGATTGTGATAAACATCGAGGTGAAAAAGACAATGGAATCTATGATCATAATGTTCATTGGGATACGAATCCAAATCGATGTCCAATGTATTTCACGCAAATACAAGATATTGATCGACGTTGGCCTGATAATGATGAGGAGTGTATGGTAAAGTTTCATCGAATTCGGTCGTTACGTTTATTACGTGATGTTTTCCAACGAATTGGAGAAAAACGAATTCGTGAACTAAATGAGCATTTTAATGTTTTGAATTCATGTGGATTTACACGTGAAGAAATTCTAAATGAGGATTTAACAGTTATTCGTCGACCGACAAGACATCCCCGAGCACTACGTCGGCCACATTAAGAAGTCCTTTGCTTTTTTCTATTACATTTTTTTTTCTTTTTTCAAAAAAAAAACATTTTTCTGACAGACAATCAAGAAGAATCAGTTTTTTTTTCTTCAAAAACTATCTAACGTTCATCTTATTCTAGATGTTGAGAAGACAAGCACGTTTACGACGTGAATATATCTATAAAAAATCTATCGAACAACGACAGAAGACAATTGATGATAAAAAGAAACGCTTAAAACAAGCGATCGATGGTAGACAATAAGTTAGAAAGAATGTTTCGAATTCTTATTTTTGTTCAATAGAAAATCGAAAAATTCCAACGGATCTACGTGATGAAGCGTTGAAATTACAGCAACAAGGTGATTGGGATGATGCTGGAGGTGAAGGAATCAAATCAGCTGAAGATGATGAATACCGATGGGCAGGTGTTGAAGATCCTAAAGTTATTATTACGACATCTCACGATCCAAGTGCCAAATTAAAACAATTTTCAAAAGTAAAATTAAATGAAATGTTTTTCTGAAATTTAAAAAAAATTTCGTTTTTTCAAGGAAATCAATCGACTAATACCGAATTCTCAACGAATCAATCGTGGTAATTACAATAGTCGACAAATAGTTGAAGCTTGCCGAAGTAATCAAGTCACTGATCTTATTCTTATTCAAGAAACAAGAGGTGTACCTGGTTCGTATTGAAAGCAATGTTCTTCTGCAACAACAAGAGAAACAATTCATCTTATTCTTTAGATGTCATTCAAATCAGTCATTTTCCATACGGGTAATTTTCACTTTCAAACAGTAAAATTCTCATTCGAATTACTTTTATTTTAGTCCGACAGCATCGTTTTCATTGAGTAATGTTGTTATGCGTCATGATGTGCCTGATGCTGGTCCAATGTCCGAGCAATATCCACATTTAATCTTTTCAAATCTCACATCAAAACTCGGACAACGTACAACAAGTATTCTCAAGTATCTCTTTCCCGTACCGAAAGAAGACAGTCATCGAACTATAACATTTGCTAATCAAGATGATTACATTTCATTTCGGTTTGATGAATTCATTTTTCGATTTGATTTTTCTTGAAATCGGTTTTTCTTTTTTCAAATTTCTATAGTCATCATGTTTACAAAAAAGTCGAAGGACAAATTGAATTAACCGAACTTGGTCCACGTTTTGAAATGAAATGTAAATTGAAAACTTATTATTATTATTTTCTTTGTTTCGCATACGTTTCATTTTCTTCGTCTAGTATATCAAATCAAATTAGGTACTATCGATCAACTAGATGCCTGCGATACCGAATGGCAATATCGTCCATTCATGAATACGACGAAAAAACGTCAATTTCTTGCCAATGAAAATGATAAAGAATAAAATTGACGAGAAAAATAGTTGCATGCTGTTTTTTCTCTTCTCTTTTTTGTTATGTGTCTTTGTGTGTTTCTGTTATAGAAAACTTCTATGGCTTCTATTTGAAGAAGAAAATAAAAAAGAAAAAAACGAACGAACGAACATTTTCGTTTCAGATCGATTCTTATTTCGTGATTAAATGCTCAATACAATGATTTCTATGAATCGATTATGGTGCTCGAAATAATCTTGTATTAAAGCACATTAATCATGTCATTGTTTAAAGCACGTGAATTTTGGTCTTGTCAAGTTGGTTCAAGTGAACAATTTGATTATGGTTGCTTGAAAGCTGGATCATTTAATGAAGATGGCAACAGTAAAAATAGTTTTTTTTTTACTATTTGCCAGCTTTTGTTAATTCGATGAATTTTAATTTAGATAAAATTGTTGTCGGAAGTCATTCGGGCATACTTCGAATTTACAATCCAAGTAATTCAGAAATCGATGGACAAGCAACGGATCTACTTTTGGAAAAGAATCTTCATATGCCCATTGTACAAATCGAAATCGGCAGTTTTGTTAATACATCATCGGCTAATCAAATAGCTATTTTATTTTCTCATAAACTCTCGGTTTATGATTATATCGGTAAAATTTTGAAAAGAAAAATGAAATGTTTTGTTGAATTCAAGTTTTTGATTTAGAACAATCGGGTATGGCTGAACATGGCCGACAGATTGATTTAGAATTAAATTATGAGCATAATTTTAATCGGCCAACATTTAACATGTGTAAAGGACAATTCGGTCGTGGAAGTAGGAGACAAATTGATTTGATTTCTATAAAATCGAATTCTCGGATTTCTTTTTTCTAGGTAAAGATTCATCGAATCATGATTATATTTGTGTTCAAACACTCGATGGAGTTCTATTCGTATTCGAAAACGAACGTCAATCAATGGTTAAATCCCTGCCAAATACGTATCTTCCTGGTCCACTTTGTTATCTCGCACGATTAGACGCATTTCTCACTGTTTCAAGTAATTATCAAGCTGAATGTTACAAATATCAAACATTGGCAATCTCAAGCGGTATCGATCAAGGTACAAACAACAACGATGTTCGACGTAAAGGTGTCGAATCCGAGTCACTGTCGGTTTCTCAATCATCGAAACGTGTTCTACCCGAATGGTCGTTCAATATCGGCGAATGTGCATTAAATATTCAAGCGAGTCAACGTACTCGAAATACACCACAAACAATTATTATACTTGGCGAACGAAATTTATTCTGTTTGAATGATAATGGACAATTATTATACATGAGTAAATTCGAATATAATCCGAGTACATTTTTAATTTATAATACCGATGTCAAATCGGACAATTCGAATGATTCAAATGTTCGATATATTATTGGTACACATTCGCATACGTTATTTATTGTACAAGATGCTCATATACGTTGGGCAGCACATATCGATTCGGTACCTGTTCAAATCGAAGTTTGCACGATTCAGTAAGACGAAGAAGAAAAGTAGACAAATATAATCGATTGTATTCAATAGGAATATCAAAGGAATGATATGTACGTTAAGTGAAACAGGTTTATTGCAATGCTGTTATTTGGGAACGGATCCTGTTTCAACATCGATTCCCACGATTATGCCAAGTACAGTATTAAATGTTCAGGATGCGGAAGAACAATTATCGAGATTAAATAAACAAATCAAGCAAGCAATGAACGATCCCGGTAAGCGAACGAAATGAATCGTACTAATTGTTTGTAATAAAATATTTGTGAAATTTAGCTTTAGTTATTAAACGAACAGCAAATGCACAAGTAACAATGCAAATCGAAGATACAAATCAGTTTACTGTAAAATCAAGAAAATATTTTTGTTTTCAATTTGTTCTATTTCGTTGCGAATAGATGACTGATGAAACACGTTTTCAACGTTCGGATTTAGATTCGAATGTTCCATCGTTAAGTTTAAACGTTCGTATAAAGAGTACTGAAGCTATACAGAACGTTCTTCTGACAGTTCATGTCAATAGTCCATTATGTGCTCATCCAAATGAAATTCGTCTCGGTCAAATTGGTGGTTCGTTGTTTTTGAATTATTGCTTCATCCGCCTTTCTCTTCTCGTAGGAAACATAGCTGGTACAGCAAGCATTCGTTTCTGGATGCGTGATGATCTAACACCATGGAATCTCAATGCAACATTTACGATTTCGTACAACACATTGTCAGATAGTCAGTATCGATTTCAGAAATGTTCGTTCTCTATTTTCTTACATTCAGATGTTTGTCATACAAATCAAAAAGTTCATAAATTACCATTAAAACTCGTTGCACGATCAGTTCAACAAGTACCATCATCGGCAACTGCTGGCCAATGTAAAATTACATTGGGAACAAATAAACCAGTTGTTGATATTTCAACATTATTCTCTGGTACGAAAAAACAAAATGATTGAATTTTGTTTTTTAACTTTTCTTTTGATTTAGAACTTGCACCGGGTGATAGTAATCAATCCCAAGGTCTCATCGCAAGATTCTATGGTTCGAATGAGAATATTTCCATTTTAGCTTCATCAAAATCTCGTAAAAAAAAGAACTCTTTTCTAATCGATAAAAAGAGAAAATTTTATTTTTCAATTTCTCTACAGAAAAATATCGTTTACAAAGTTCGTCTCTCGCAAGTATCTGGCTTTTCGGTCAGTTGTTAATCGAACGTTTAAATCTGTTAACTCCATCGATCGATTTCGAATATGGTGATTCATTACCATATAACGAGTATTTCCAATTAATCGATCGTCACTACGAACTACGTATCGAATGTGAACAAATCAATTCAACGTTAGACATTTGTTCGAAACAATTTCGAGCGATACAAAAACGTTTACTAAACAAATTCAAAGATAAAACACCAACACTATTGGATAATCTCGATGTTCTTCTTGAAAATACAAATCAACAAGTTCGTTTCTTTTTTCTATTTTTTTTTTATTTCAAAATAATAAATCTCGAATTTATATTTCACAATAGATTCTTGCCTTGGCCGATCGATATGAAGAATGTCGTTCGGAATTGACACGTTGCTCTCATGACTTATCATGTGCAACGAAATTAATCTGCCTTTTATTAAAAATAAGCGTTAATCTTTCCAATGAAAATACTCAATTATTAAATGCTATTCTATCGCCGGTTCTCTCCGATGATAATGAACAAGTAATAGATTATTAATTTCCCATGAGAAACATATCTTGTTTTGTTGTTTAACCAGGGCTGGGAAGAAACGGTTGATATGGCGATTAATTATGCATTACGAACGACACTTTCGAAATCGAAAAATGTTGATTTAGGCTCGTCATCGAGTACATTCGGCAATTCAACGGCAAATATCGATATAAATAAATTGAAAAAACGTATTCAAACATTATGTGAACGATTAGAAAAAGGTGGCTCATTGATGGCAAGTAGTCTAAGTTATGATCGAGCCGATTCACCTGATGGTAGGAATTGAGAATTGAGAATAAATGTTTTGTATTTCTCTTGTTGTGTTTTAGGTTCATCATACAAATCGACTAAAAAAGAAAAAGTACGATTTGCAAATGAGAATGAAGAAGAAGAAGAAATACCAAGTGCTGATTATGAAAGTATGTTCTTTTTTTTCTCTCTCCCATTAATTGAATATCTCTATTCGATTATTTGTTAAATTAAAGGTCCATTTCGACTGCTGCCTTCAACAAATGCTCGGAAGGCAAATAATAATCATAATAATAATAACAATGATGATGATGATGATTAATAATAATAATCTTTAGTGAATGCTGGTTTTAGTCTCTCTTATCCGTCCAATTCTCTCTTTTCGTTTTTTTCATTCCGTCGTTTGTTTGTTTATTCTATTTTTATGCTTGCTTGCTCTTTCTTTCTTCCTTAGTCTATCGGCTTTTGATGTACAAGAAGAAAATTCTTCATCATTTTTTCATTGTATGCGTGTGTGTGTGTGTGTTTTGTCTTTTGGGGAAAAAAATAAAAAAAAACAGAAATTATAGATTTTCTACTCGACTATCGATATAGAAAAAGTAGAAAGAAGAAAACTATTATTTGAGCAATTGAGTATTCGATAACAGCAAAATATGTCTCTGCAATTGACACTATCATGCGGTTCGGATCAAATCGAGATCGGTCCAACACTTATTCATTCAATTGGAGTTGAAGATTATAAAATTCCAGCTGATGTGGTAGATTGATATGATGAAACAAGTGCATTCATTTTGAGGAAAATGTTTTTTTTTCCAACTTTGTCTAGATTGCTTTTTTACAAGAAGCATTAACCAATGAACTTATATCGGATAATGACGAGGGTGTTCTTTGCCAAGATAATCCTCAAAAAATTTTGGAAATTCTCCGACAGAATGGTTTTAGTTTACAGGAGGAATCGACTGAAAACGATAAAACGATTTGGATTGTTGTTAAAAACGATGCAGCAGAAGCGACAAATAATGGAGACAATGAAGGAAATGCAGATGAAGGTGATGGACAAGCAACTGATGAACAAAAAGAAGAAGAAGAGTGAAAATAAATAGCTTTCGCTTGGAACATATTATTCATTCAAAACAAAAACTATTTTTATCCATTTAGTAGCTATTATCTATATATATATATTTATCTTATTTTATTCATATCGTGCATAATTCAATTAAATAAATTATAGAATATTTCTTTCGGAAATTTTATTAGAAAATTTTCATATAAAAAAAAACGTCTGTTTGATTTCAATCAACTATTCGGTGTGTTTGGTTAATCGTTGACTTGTTCCGCCTAGTGATGCATGAGAACGCGTACCAGTCGTAATAGTTCGACGATTTTTCGAAGCATGTGACGATCGTTTATCGGTCGAAGATAGGATCTCAACATAGCCAACGAGAAGAAGACGCCAAATACGAACAATATCACCTTTTGTTGTAACATTGATCGCTGTTCGTAAAGTTTCACTTGGCTATAATAAGATGAAAAATAGCAATGAGAAAATCTTCGAATAAAATCAAGAGTTACGTACATCAAAATTAGCAGGAGGTGTCCAGGTGATTTTCACAGTTTTTTCTGTACCCATTTCTACCGTACTCTAAAACAAGATTTTTTTATTGGCAGATGAATATTATTCGTTATTTACTTTAGTCACATCGACATTAAAACCTTCAGCATTGATATCTTTCAAATTATCGAACGTATAATCACCATTCTGAAGGAAAACAATTCGTTTCGAAAATACGATTATTTTTGGTAAACATACTTTTTTCGGTCCATTTGATACTGATGCACAGCCAATGATTAATTCTCGTTGTGCAGGAACATATTTTCCATTGATAAATTGTGCACAAAGTAATACAAGAATATTATTCGGAATTCCTTTCTCCGTTGGATCTAAATCCCAATCAATATTCAATAGTTTTTCATTTCTATACTATACTGCTCATACCTGTTGCTTGCATTTGCAATGTTACTGAGTCATTGATACTTGGCAGTAGACTCTTTTGTACAACACTTCCATTATCAACTGGACGGATGTAGACAGTATTTTGACGACCACTACCACGTAAACGAAATTCAAGTTTGACAGGCTAAAAAAATATCGTTTTAGTTGGAGAAAAAGAAAAGAGAAAAATTCTTCGATTGAGCGTTCAAACCTGATCTGATATAGTTATTCGAACGAGATCCGAGAAGAAATCCGAATCATGATCTGGACTAAATATGACAGTCAATTGTTTTTTGCCTGCAGGTGGAATTGAACCATCGAGTGGAGCAATGTCAAAAACCGATCGACCACTTAAATTTTGTGGACCTGAACATACAGATTGACATTGTCAAGAGAGAAGAACAGTCGATAGTAAATTTACCGATGAGATGTTTATTAGCATCAAAGCCAGTAGCCCAAACATTTTTATTTTCTTGTTCTAATCGATTATTGATATGTTGACTGGCTAGATCAACTCGAAAAGTGACTGCTGTATCTGATTGATTGAGAATCTACGTAGATATAGGAAACGTTTTATACAGATAATTAGACAGAATGAACGACAGTAAGAAGAAAAAAAAAACAAATGAAACTAGTAATTAGCTTGCGAAATCGCTCTTTCTTTCATTTTCTCGGCATCTTTTTCCATAATATCGACACCTTTACCAGCGAATTTTTCTGGTCCAAGTTCGCTGACTGTAAATCCGTGACTTTTATATTGTGATCCTGGTCGTTTTTGAATGAATGGACACCATTGATTGACAGGCGTTTCTTTGACATACCAAGGCTCAAATAAGTATCCCGGTCGATTATATCTTCCGTGTTCATTTACAGTTCCACCATGATTTTGACCTAGATACTCCGGGAAAATTCTTGGCAATGTACAATGTCGAAGAAGAAAAGCTCGTACATTGAAAACTGTCTTTACGAATACTTTCATCCATGATGGTACTTCTTCGAAGCCCATTGCTAAACGAAGTCGTTCGTCAACTAATGCAATGAAAAATTTTCGAAGAAAACCATGCATCAGTTTCGGATAGACCAAGATCATAAATGACAATGTCGCTTCGCCACATATTTTATTGTCTTCTGAATAGATCATCGATTTCGTTTCATAGTCAGTTGACCAGTTTTCAAATGCTGCAAACGTTGTTGGAATACTTTCAATACCCATGCGTTCACCAATTTCTTTTAAAAATATATGTCGTGCTTCTTTTTCAAGATTCGATAATGATCTCCATTCAAGTCTTTCCGCCCAACGAGCCGGTTCCAAAACGAACAAACTCAATGTATATAACATATCATCATTTGATATACTCGTTCTATATAAACTATGCAGATAATTGATACGTGCCAGACCCATTCGAGCTCGTTCGGAGTCGAGATCGTGAAGAAAACATTCGGCAAGAAGAACGCCCGTATCTTCAGCTCGACGACCGGCTACCTCAAGTCGAGCTAACTGATTTGTTTTGGCAAGTAATCGAGATATTGTCGGAATGCCATATGTTTTAAATAAAGCAAATGATACTGACAACTGCATCATATAAGGCATTTCATATAAACTAGTGATCAAAGATATATCTTGAGCTTTGTGATAATCGAGAGGAACATTTTTATATTTACGTATTGTATTTTTCAAGCGACGGTAACGAAAAATACGACAAAGAAATAGATAAGTAAGGAGGCCGGTTAAACTTATGCGCCACAGCATGTGACTACTATAGAAAGAATTTTTTTTTTGAGGTATATATATATAAACCTATCAAATGCACCGGACGTGCACATAGGACAGGTAAGTCACTCCAATCGCAAAACAAAATGATTATTGCCATAGAAAACAACGTGTACGAACTTTTCTGTTCTTTGTAAATATATAAAAAATGTGTCATTTTTCTCTGTTATTTATAAACATCAAAACATGCGCGCACATACAAAAAACAAACTTTTGAATCTTACTTGAAACGTTTTTTCGATACGATCTTTAGCTAGAACACAGCCCATTGAAAACGGATTACTTGGATCGAACGATAGTTGAACATTAGGTTTCACGCCAAAGCCTATTTTTGTAAATAATAATAAGTAATAATATGTTGAAGATTTAGTCTAAACGAACCTTTCAAACATAATGTTAATTTCGAACTTTCACTTGTCAATTCCAATGTTTCCAGAAACTAATAGAACAACTTCAATGATTTCGATTTATTCAATTGAATAAAACAAACCTCTGCTGTTGCATTCGGTGTAAATGTAATCTTAATCGGCGCTGTTTGACCTGGCTCAATAGCTCTCAATGCTGTAATTAATTGAAATGGTCCTTCAACATTCAATAACGTACTATGCAACTAAAATTCATTTTTGATTGATTATTTTTCTGAAAGTTTGAATCATCATTTCTCTGTACTTGTATAGTTTTATTAGATATATTTTGTACAATAATGGAACGTAATAGTTCTTGTCCGATCGATGCTGAACCGAAATCGATTGTTGTCTGCCCATAATCAGACACAACGATCATTTCAGGTCGAACAATAGGACAATGAAGTTGAAGGAACAATGTATTTGCCACACTGGATAATTAAACAAAAAACAAGTGAATTTCGTTTCTCTTCTAACGAGTTCTATTTTCTTACTCATATTTTAATGAGCCTGGTTTTCCACAGGGACCTGATGCAACATAACATGGAATGAGAAATGATGGTAATGAAGAAGGAAACGATTTCATAACGGATAATTGAGCAATGCACCAATCATTGGAACTGAAAATAACTCATAATTGAAGAGAAACAAGATGCATGAACAAAAAACGAACTGTTCAGGAGCTGGTGAAAGATTTTCATCAGTTGTTTGATTTCCACGCGGATCATGTTTTCGACTTGTTGATGGGCCACCTCCGGGTGTTTTCGATTTCGACTAGAAATCAATTGATTTTATTCGATAGGTTTTCTACACTTTGTTTTTTTTTATTGATTTACTTCGCCTTTATTCGATGATTCTTTTTCCTTTGCATCCAACTGTCGTTTTAATTCAATGTCTTTCAATCGTACAGATTCCGCACGAATTTGTTCGTTATCTAGTTTCGGTGCTAAACGTACGGTAATTTTTTGTCGCTAAATCAATCGTTTGAGTTCATAGAAGTGAATTTCGCTGATCAATGCACTTACTGTTCCAGGCTCAACAGTTCCAACCAATGGTGAAATTGTTATTGGCGCATTTGGAGGTATTTCAAATTGAAATGATGTTGAAGTAACAGGAGCAAATTCACCTGAAAAGAAAGGCTTTATGAGAAGAAAATGAGAAAAAAAATCATTGGATTACCATTGCCAATACGTGGCACGGGATGTTTGAAATGATTTTTATCTAAATGTCGATTTTCAACATAGAAAACAGCGATTGATTGATCATTAATCGGTGTAGCAGGAAAATGAATCACGGTTGACGAAAGAGACAATGGTGGTAAAACACCAACACCTTGGCATTCAATAGTAAACTCTCTGAAAAACAAATCAAGATTTATCAATTCAACAACATCGATCCTACCTATTGACTAAAGATTTACATGTCAATGTACAATTGTATTCTTTAGTTGCTGATGGACTGAATAAAACATGTAATTCAATTGTTTCCTCAGGTAATAACGTTCCGAAACCATCGTTTGGCTGAACTTGTATGTACTAGATTATATTCATCGATCGAACAAAAAAAATAGAATTTTTCTGCATAAAATTCGATCTTACTTCGGGTAAATTAACAAAACCAAATGGTTGCGCGAGAAACGAATGATTTTTCAAGTGAATACTCGCACAAACACTTTCGCTCGTTGTACAACAACCGAAATCAATATGTTCAACATCAAATTCCAAATCACTCGTCGTCAAAATCGCACTGATATTAAACGGAACTGTTCGAATTTGATCGCCAACTTTAACTTCCAACGGAACGATCAATGTGTTCAACTTTCGATCGAAGATTTCCTCGGCTAAATCTTCATCGAATATCGATGCATGTGCGGTTAGTTTAATTTGTAAATTAAAACTCGATTTCGCTTGAATATAAGCTGTACGTGGAACGATTTCAATATGATTTTGTAATGAACGTGGTTGAATATCAACGGATACACGTAGTGCAGCTGAACTTCGATTTCGAAGAACGAGAGCGTCCTGATACAAACGATCGAACATGCAGATTTTGAAATCAATCGATGGATTTTCTATCCAAACAGGAACATCGAGCGATTGAGCTTGAAGAGAGAATTTCAACTAAATAAAATGCAACTAGAGAAGATAAAACATTGCAGATAATAGAGTTTACTTCAGGATGATTTTCATCGAAAACAATCGTGTATTCTTCTTGGAATGATCCAGCTATTGGACTGGTAAAATCAATAGGAAATGAGACAGTTGAATTCGGTCCAATAAAACTTCGTTCATCAGCTTTTATCGCAAATACTTCGATGAATTCTCTGTTCACTAATTCTATAAAACAAAAACAAACTTTTCTTTTCTTTTCTATTGAGAAAATCTCAACCTGAAACTGTTGTTGAGTCTTTTTGTAATGAATCTTGGGAAACTTCACTTTGTACTTCTTCTTTTTGATTTGGTTTTTCTTCTTTGGCCGTTTGTTCTGAGCGTAATAAACTCGTTTTTACCAAACGATAATTTGTTCCGAGAGCGCCGTTATTTCGAAATGTTATACTCTGTTGAAGTCGTTCATCGACGACAGTCGAACCCATATGAACTGTTGTTTTGTCCAACGATAGCTATGAGCAAAATTTCCAATCAAGAAATTTCGTTCAAAAAATTATGTACTTCAACTTTTTTGATATCACATCGAATAGGTACAGTAAACATGCCTGTTTGAGCGAGAAATTTGATTTCGCCTCGAAGATTTTCATTGATCTGAATTCAATCGAAAATGATATTCGAGAAAAAGCTTTGCATTTTCGTACTTTTGGTTCGAATGTAACATGAAGATGACACGACATTCCTGCTGAGATCATTCCCGGTGGTTCAAATCTATTTACAATAGGAAATTGTAAAATAAAAAGTCTCATTGAAATCTTTGTTGTTACTTGAGTGTAATGAAATCTTTCAATGATTCGGATAGATCGACTAATTTGAGTGTATTGATTGTCAATGTAACATTGGTTAATGTCACTCGTGTTCGATAGACTTTTCCAACATCAAAATCCTATTGAAAAGAAAAACAAGAGTTCTACGAATGAAAAATGTAGGTTCAGATTTAAAATCAACTTTGAAATAGATTTCAGCTGGATCGCTTTTGAATGGCACAGGTCCTTCGAATCGTTTCGTGCCGACGACTTGTTCTCGAACGATGTTCTCTCGTAGTTTAGTCAATGTTTTCTGTAAAATATCTCGATCCATTTTCGTTTTCCAATGTTTCGATCGATTAAAAAGTGGATCAACTTCCTGTTTAACGACCTGTTTATCCCATAGACCATCGAATTCCGGTTGAGCTAGATCAACATCCATATCTACAAACATCGAACTATTATTATATCGATCCTCTTCATTTGATCAATGAAAATTACCATCGTCTAATTCATCTTGTTGATAAGCTGATGTCATCGATGATGCATAATCAATTGGATCATTGTCTAATTGAGAAGACGAATGAGCTAATTGTAGTGGTGGTTGTGAAATTCGAGTTTCTGTTGATTCAACGTCCGTTTGAGTAGCATCAAGTTGTTGTTTCGGTTGTTTAACAGGCGCAGAAAATGAACCTGTCGATGGTTTTTTATATAATTCCGGATAGAGTTTTCTTTTTCGTTCTTTTTCATTTTCTTCTTTTAAAATTTTTTCAACAATAGTTAAACGATTTTTTTCTTGTTGTTCAGCAAAACTCTTCTGCATCTGTTCTAATTTTTCATTCTTCTGTTTTCTTAACATGTAAAATAGACCATTTTGTCCTTCGCTTTCCATTGATTGTAGTTCTCGTTTTTGTCGGTCACGTAAATCATTTTCTTGGGCTCGTTTTTGAGCAGCTTGAATCGATAATGTATCCTGAAAGTATATTTTCAAGAAAATTTCTCTTCAATGAAAATAATTAACTAAACCTTGTTTCGTTCGATCGCATTTCGAAGATTCAATAAACTCTTGATTTTTCGTTCGGTTTGTGCTCGAGTAATTTCTTCTTCTTGACGTTTCTCCGTTCGAACTCTTAAAAACAAATTCAATATTAAATTCGATTACAAACAGTTCGTTTCTACTTTTCAAATGTTTGTTGAAGATATTTATGTGCAACTTGTTTACTTCGACGTGCCTCATCGAGAACATTTCGTTGAGCAACTGCTTGTCGTTGTAATGCTTGTTTTTGTGTACTAAAATATTCTTATTAAGAACAGTTGCGCTTTTTTTTTTGTTTGGAATTACTTTAATTCTGAAAGATGAGCTCGTTTCATTTGTGTTACTTTCCAATCTTCTTGTCGTTGACGTAGATTAGTTAATGCTTGTTTTTGTTCAGCTAAAATCGCTTCTTTTCCTTGAAGAACACTTTCTTCGGCATTGTATCGTGCACGTTCAATAATTGCTCGTGTTCGATCCATTCTGTTCGATTTAAATTTGAAATAATTCAAAAGAAAACAAAAGAAAACTTACTCGGCAGCATCGAGTTTGGTTTGAAAATCAGTGAGAACATCTTTTTCAAGGATTATTTCGCGTGTAACACGAGTTAATTCACTTGAAAGTCGATTAACAATTGTTCTATGATATGAAAATGATAAATTCTCTTCGTTTTTTTTTTCTTGTTGTAAAAATAGTTTTATTCGTACACATTCTGTTGATCTTTAGCTTGATCGATATCGTCTTCTAATTGAGTTTTTGTTTGTTCCATTTTCGAAATTTTATCTTTAGTTAAATAAATCGATTCTCTAGATGAAATTACTGTTCAGATAAAGATTAGTTGAACGAAGAAAATCTACCGAATTTGTTTAACAATGACATCTTTTTCTTCAACTTTTCGATCTAAATTATTGAGAAATGCTCGTGCTCGAATCATTCGTCCTTCTTCTTTAGCCGTGATCTTTAATTTCTTTTTATCTTTATTTGTTTGATTCGATGGCAGATTTTCATTGTCATTATCATCATTATCACCATCGTCATCTCCGTTACTTATTAAACTAAAAAACGATGAACGAATGATTTCAATTTGAAAACAAAATCAATACGCATCTACTTCGAATAAGTTGTCGATCGACTCAGTGAAAGACTATCTTCGCCTTTATTCCCACCGATTTCCTTTTCTTCTTCGATAACATAATCGATTAAATTCATTTCATCCGTATACGATGCTTGACTTTTATTTTGTCCAGCACTATTATTATTTTTATTAACGATTATCTGTTCTTCAACAACACTTTCATCTTCATCCGAAAATTGTTCTGGTACTTGATTCATATCTTCATATTCTTCGTTGCCAGCATATTCATATTCATCATCATCGAGTGGTGTTTCATCTTCATCATATTCAAATGATGCCATCTAGAAAACAAATCGTGTTCTATGAGAATTTCTTTATTGTTTTTAAATAAATTGGAAAAGCAAGATTTTGAAAATCATCAAATGTTATACGAGTTTTCGAGTTCGAACGACCTGGTGACCAACGTTGTTCTAATGTTTGTTTGATTTGATGTGAACTTAGTTTAACAACAGATTCATGAAGACTATCGTAAAAGAAATAGAAGAAACATTCGATTTGAAATGATTTAATTCAATTACCTAAAAGCATCCGTCGATGGTTTATTTATCGTCGCTAACGATTCAGTTAGCATTTGTAGAAGTATTTCACATAATGATCGATCAATATCTGAATTTGATCCACCACCATGATTAGCAATCAAATTATACAACGATCGAACTATAGTTTCAAATTCTAAATCAAGACAAAATTTGTCGTATAAATAACTCTAAATTGATTTGACATTGATACATCCAAAGAGAGAGATTGTCTTTCATCGGGTAGTATTATTATCTTTCGACTTGTAATTATTATCCTTTGATAAGTACTATGATATATATAGCCATAGAAAAAAGAACATTTATGCAGAGACAAATACGACTGTTTTTTTCTATGATAAGATACTCGGTTGATATCGACGAAATATGAGCTCAATATTCCTTAGTTCAATACCAGAAGATGAACATTACGAAGAATTCGAACAAGAAACTTCTTCGACAAGTCGAATCGTCGAACCTGATCATGAATTGAATAAAAAATTCCATATAGCCGCTCTAACTGGAAATTTAAATACTCTAAAAGAACTCGTTATCAAAGCACGTATACCAATCGATTGTCGAGATAAAGAAAATTCAACTGCTCTACTACTTGCATGTGCTCGTGGTCATTATTCTTGTGTTGAATATCTTCTAAGCAATGCAGCCGATGCAAATGCCCGACGTATAACAGGCGCAACACCTCTCTATTTCGCTGTCTCATCTCATCACACACAAATTGTCGAACTTCTTTTGAACAAATACAAAGCCATTGTCGATTTGGCAACATTCGATGGTTCAACGCCGTTACACGTCGCAAGTGAACGAGGTTTTGCCGATATTGTTCATTTACTAATCAATCATCAAACGAATATCAATGGCAAAATGAATGATGGCACAACAGCTGCTATGTTTGCATGTCAAAATGGTCATTTCTCAATTGTTGATCTACTTCTAGCAACTAAACAATGCGATCTTGCCTTACAACGTCTCGACGGTGTTACCGCACTTTTTCTCGTTGTTCAACACGGACATGAACAAGTTCTCAATTATCTTGTTTCACATGTTGAATCAATTGAAAATCTTATCGATGTAGCTCGTGAAGATGGCGCAACACCATTATTTAAAGCCTGTCAAAAAGGTTATCAATCAATGGTATCAACATTATTAAAATATAAACCCAATCTTAATTTACTCAAAAACGGCGAATCAGTTAATTTCGATTTTATATATAAACTTTGATTTCATTTGAATTGACTTATTTTTAGTGTCTACATGCAGCAACCATGTTTAATCATGCATCAATCGTTCGTCTTCTACTTAACTCAGGTGCAAATCCATTGCTCAATAATTGGGAAGGTATGACTGCTGTTGATCTAGCTAAAGAAGCTAAATTAGATGAAATACTTGAAATATTAATGATATTTCTAACGCCAAGATTAACTGAACATGCTCGAGAATATTTACTACATAAAAGTACTCGACGTAGTAGCGCAGATTTTGACATTGAATTAGTCGAACATGAAGAACTTGACGAATGGAAATTATATAAAAGTTTAAAATCAGCTGCTGAACTCGAACGTTTAGAAGAAGAAATCGAACAACGGCCGATTATTCCGGATTCATCAACAAATAAAAACAAACATAGTGATCAACATAAAACACATTTTCGACCGCATCGTTATCATTCAGGTGCACATTCGTGAAAAATATTATTGTTTTACTAACCTTTGGCAAATAGAACAGCTTGAATGCCATATTTAAATACTTCGAAATTCACAGCATCGTTCGGACGAAGATTAAGAAGAGATAACAATGTTGTTCGATGATCTTTTGCATTCATCCATATTTGTATGCTAAGAGTGTCTAGTAATTTATTATATAATTCACCTTTGAGTAATAAATTATCTTCATTTACTTGAAATAAAAAAGAAAGAAATAGGAAAATTTAGTTTAAACAAAATATTTTACAAATATTAAAATTTGAGTAAAGTTCGACGAGAAGTGATTCAAACGATGGATGTTTTGGATCAGCAAGACGTAAACGTGTTACAGCACGTTCATACGGTTTTGTTTGACAATGACTTTCGAAACTGAAAGATGATGTTCGAATGAAAATCTTTGTTGAATTTAAAAAAAAAAACTATTCTAACTTACTAACTGCAAAGATATTCAATTGGATCTTCGGGTTTAATTCGAACGACTTGCAGAAATGCTTCAGAAATAATTTCTCTCGCTTTGATTCGATCTAAATATCAATCATGAATAAATTTCATTCACTTTATTCGTTCTTCATTTTTTACCGAGATAAACTTGATCAGTTTCACCAGGAATATATGTCGATGGTGAAGCTGGCGTCAATGTTGAATTAGTTGTTGCTGTTGATGCCGTTGCACTCAATGTCGATGGTGTTAATCGACCACCGGGCACATTTTTACCTTGAAAACGAGTCGTCATTAATCAATAAAATCAAATTATTCGTTCATCGACTGTAGTCAAAGAAAAAGCAAACACCATTAATATGTTTGAAAACCTAAGTAACCAGCCTCTAGATTGATGTTTTAACATACGAATGCACTTAGAGCGAGGTTCGATGATTCGCATCTAACATTTTATTTGTAAACGATTGTTAACCAATGAGAATTCGACTGTTTATTTATCCAACATTTTCCTTCATCATTAGTTCTTTGGATTTGATGTAAAAAGCGAATGGCTATGTTTTTCTTCTTGTTTTTTGATTTTCAGATCATTTAGAAAGAAAAATCAAATTGATCAAAAATGGTCCAACGATTAACATATCGTCGTCGTTTATCATACAACACCAAATCGAACGCCGTTAAAGTGTACGTAGCGTCTTCGTTTGGTTTGTTCGTAGAGTTGATTTCGAAATTTTTAGTGTTCGAACACCTGGTGGTCAATTAACATATCAATATGTTAAGAAACGAGGAACAGTCCCAAAATGTGGTGACTGCAAAGTCGAATTACCAGGCGTAATTTATTTTCAAATTCTTTCGTATCGATTTCATCTCTTTTCTTTTCAAATTTTAGATCAAAGCATCACGTCCAAAAGAACGTATGGGTTTAACAAAACGATTGAAAACAGTTTCACGTACATACGGAGGCTCACGTTGTGCCAAATGTGTCCGTCTTCGGTACGAGATTTTCGTTTATATTTGCTAATTTCTTGACTTTTTGTTTTCTTCTTGTTTAGTATTGTTCGTGCTTTTCTTATTGAAGAACAACGTATCGTTGCTATGGTCATGAAATCGAAAAAACCCGCTGCAGCTGAAGCCCCAGCAGCAACTCAAAAATCGAAATAAATGACAAGACAATGACTCTTCTGAATTATTATGTTTGTTTCGTTTTGATTTTGAACTTCTCTCATTTTTAACATCATCATCATATGTACCAACTTGATCTCTGAGAGAAATTTAGAAAAAAACAAAAAGAATAAAAAAACTAATAACCGAACAAGAATCAATTGACTCATTCGAATTGTTTAAACTAAATCTAAAGGCTCGTCATGAGAGAAGAATTCTATTGAAATATTCATTCGAGAGTAATGATATACGTATAAACGAAATGGAACAATATTGAAACAAAATCAATCACAATCGTACAAGACAACAAATAACAGATTGATTAATTGACTAAAGCAAAACGAGGAAAAAATAGAATCAGTTAGTTTGATTTTTTTTATACAGGTCAAAAAAGATGAAGGTCGACAACAATAATGAATATACACAATAATGAACAAAGACTACATTTGTTGGTATATAATTTTGAGATTAAAGAAAAGCAAATTATATTGGTCAATTGTTGGAATAAATCGTCATTGATTGAAATTATTGTAATGGTGTAAAATTGAAATTTTTACCAGCAACATTACCTGCTGGTGGCGGCGGTTGATTCAATGGAGGTCCGTCAGGAACGGGTGCTCCACGATTAACAGGGCCAACACCGGCTCGTTGAAGCATTTCTTCAATTGGTGCTCTAGAATGTTACAATGCAAATTGTCTTCGCTAATCATATATTCATGTCACGGTTTACTTCTTGCCAACTGCCAACATAAATTGAATGCCTCCATTGACGACGATACAAATGAAACCAAGTATAATGCTCAATGATTGACAGAGAATTAAAGGAAGAAGCGGTGGTCTAAATTATAATTTGATAAGAATCAGTAAAATTATCAGTCAAAGTTAACAACATACGCTGAATAGAGTAGAGCCTTTTGCCATGCTGGTCGTTGTTGAGAAAATTGCGCAACTGGTTGAGTATATTGCACGAATTGGCAACATATCGGTACTTCAAACATGATCAATGCAAACCCAAGAAAACTAAAGCATAATTTACTAATTAAACAACAAAAAAAAACGTTATCAAATTATCGTACATCATCATAACACCAGCGATGATACAGAATGGAGAGAACCCGAGTGCTCCAAAGACTCCACATATCATAGCAACTAAAATGAATTCAAAGATAATAGAATCAAAATGTTGTGCGTGTTTTTTTTTCTTGATTATTTACGTCCTCCAGTAAAAATGGCAACAACTCGTATGAGCCAACGAAACCAAAATGTTGTTCCTTCAGTTTGCGGCTGATTATTGTCATAGTTAACAGCCGTTTGAAATGCGTTCATAGCTCGTCCGGCATATTGTGCACCTTGTGCTGTTTGATTGGCATTTAAATTAAAACTCATGGTTCATGCAGCAAACAAACGAAGAAGAAAAAGAAAAAAAACAATCAACAGAAAATCTAGAAGAAAGAATATTTTTGAAATCAATAAGATTTTAATTAAATTTATTTGACATACATCGATCGAGAAAATAAATAAAATTCGGTCTGTCTCTCTTCGATGATAATCAAATCTCTTGTATATATCCTTATTATTTTGATTTTGATAGAATACAATACGAGAACGAGAAAGAACAGGAAATAAACAACAAAAAATGTTAGTAGTGACGCGACCGAAAGAGTGCGCCAGTTCACGTCTATGTTCATAAGAGAAATAACCTTGACATAGACAAAAAATACTCTGTTGAGACTTTATTCAATCAAAATTTATAAATTAGCCAATGTACAAAGTTTTTGAAGGTCCAATTCTCGACTATAAATTCGAAAATCATCAATAGAACCTGTAAACGAACCGGATATAAACGGCAAAGCACTACTTGAACAGATGATTCCTGAATGAACTTCTCTTGTATTACTGTTTCCTAATGTAATATACAATGGAATATCCCATCGAATCAGATTAATTGAAGTGGTCGTTGATACAGTCACTAATTGTGCATTAATAAACAATCGAACACCATCGTTTTGCGAATACATAACAGCTCCACGTATTTGCTGGCAAAACAGGACCTTCTAATCCAGTAACAGAGGGTGTCGATGGTATTTGAACAATTAAAGCGCCAGTACTTGATAGAGCTAGTAAATTATAGCATAGCGATCCATTGCCAAATGGTAAATTGAAAACATGTACGATTGATCCACCATTTGTTGGCATTGGTGGATTGGAATTTGTAAAATTTCGAATAACTGGAAAGCATTGTGCTTGAAAATAACTTGTGTTAAATGGAAAATAAATAGCTTGACCTATTCGTCCTTGGGATATCAAAGTAGTGTTCGATGCAATGCCATCAAATAAATTGATACTATAATCGTTGAAAGAATTAACCGTATTGAACGGACAATACCGATGTATGTTGTAGAATTCATAAAGTTTCTGTTTGAATTATAATAGTCGAAAGATAAATCCATAATTGTATAGTAAAACTTCGTGCTATTAAATCGACATATGGTATTTCAAGATATTGATTTGAACCTGGACTATTCAAGGATAATGATTGAGTAGCAACATAGGCTTGATTTACAAATACAGGTGAACCATACAGAATTCCTGGTAGTTTTCGAGTCGAATCATTTGCATGACCATTGAATTGATAGAGTACGGTGACCAATGATGTGCGATAAGGAGTTTCTTGACCGATGCATGTCGTTGAAGCATATGAAGATTTGGTCGTCGTAGCAATTGTTACTAAAAAAATTGATAGATACTGTAAAAAGTTCGTTTTTTTTTGTTATATTTTATTTAACGTACTCGATATATCTGATTTAAAAACTACTAATACAAAAATAGGAAGGCAAAACGATGATTAAAACCGCACTCAGAACAATCAGAATGGCGATGATTATCTTTAAAATACTTTCTTGCATTGCAGTTAATTGTGTAGTTTTCACTACTGGATTATGATCATTTTCGATGTTATTTAGTCGAATTAATCTAATCGTATTATTGAATAATAGTCAATCAAAATTTAAACAAATAAAAAGTATATACGTATGTATTACCTCATCTTTACGTTCGGGATTTAGTATTCGTTTTGGAATGTATTTGAGATGAACATTAGGTTTCAACGTAACTTTCACTGAAGCCATGTTTTGAACAATCAAAGATTTCAATTATAATGAATAATGAAAATGAAACCTTGAGAGATTTTCTTACAAAAATATATTCTATTATTAATTGTTTCTTTTTTTTTCTTGTTGTTATAGAATAAATATTGAAATACGTACGTTGACAGAGAACAGCGTCATCTATTATCGTTGACTTGCAATTGTTAAACTGAACAACCTCTCTCGTTTTTGTTCCTTTCAATGGTTGTCATCTCAACAAGATTTCTTTTCAATTCACCGAACTAACTTCTTAAGTAACTGGATAAAATGTTATCTCTTAATGATGCTGCTGTAAGTTTTTATTTTGTAAATTCAATAGATTTTTCATGTCGATATTTGCTGTTGTATGTGTAGCATAATGCTGAGCAATATTCAGCATTTGTTGAACGGCATATGGATGAACGTCGACAACGGATTGAACAACTCGATTCATTTGTTCGTCATCGTCTTCGTCTCTATCGAAAAGCTCAAGAACATGTTCAACGACAAACAGCAAATAAAACAGTATGCCATCAATCAATCTCGTCTAATTTCAAATAGATTCATTTTTTTTGTCAAATCAGATCGAAACTGTTGTTTTACCACCACCAGCAGGACCATCGGATACTGTTGTCGTTCTTTCTCAACGCTCTGGAACGCCCGTTATTGAATCATCATCATCATCATCACCATCAATATTGAATGAACATCCACTTGAAATGACGAATCGTGTTCGTCATAGTAAACAACGTTTAGCATCGAAACAACTCATTCAACCTGCTGACATTCCAACTACAGATGATGCACAACCTGTTGGAACATGGCTCAATCCAGCGCCAGTTCCACCTCCACCATCAATAGTAAAACGACTCCGACTTTTTCTTTTTCTTTTTTTTTTAAAATTATATTTATCTTTCAGACGGATAAAAATGAACAACAACGACCTGTATCTGGTAATAGTTCTTATTTAATTAGAAAAAAAAACATTTCTCTTTCAGAAAATACTCTCCGTCGATCAATGAGTGAAACTCGTCTTTCATCATTTGCACTCAAAGCTTTAACTGGTAATAAACGAGAGAGAACAAAATTCTATTTATTTCTTATGCATAGATTCTCTCACTGATGGTCTAACCAATATCGAAAATCGTAAACGTCTTCAAGCTACTCGAGCCTTATTCATGACAATCGAACGACGACAAGTCAAAGAATCTTTACTTTTAAATAAACAAAACAAAGAAATGCAACGGTTCGATCAGCGTATTTTAGAAGTGTATTCGATGTTTTTTCTTCTAGTCTTGTTGAATTAAAAGAAGCTGAACGTTTACATCAGGAACAATCATTAGCTCAAAGACAAGTCTCAGCAGTGAATCTGCATTCAGGTTGGTAAAAAGAATATTGTTTACAAAATCAAATTTTCTTCTTGTTTTAAGATCAAACAATCGTTGATGTGAATAGTACAGATCCGAAACAGTTAAGTCGTATTCGTCAACAACGTATGCACGAACAAAAACGTCGTGAAATCGAACGGTATTTCTTTGTCTATTGTTTCTGACTTATGAAAAACGTCTTTCTTCGTAAAGTTATATTCGAGCTTTGAAAACATCATTACGAGAACGTTGTTCAAAACGTGGAATTAACGTGCCAACATTATGTTCATGTCATACGAGTATTTGGGATGCTGATCCAATGACATGCTCACAAAATTGTTCATTCTATCGAAATCCAACAGGTATTTTTGAAGAGAAAATTATAACTAATCCATTTTTCATTTTGTTTAGCTTTTGCTACGTCACTTCACAGTTTACTCACATCGTGTCAAGCGACGAATTGAAATCTGATCATTTTTTGTTTTCTTTTCTATTTAATTTCTTGTCTGCATAGTTCTTAGTGAAAATATAATCTGTATTTTTCGTTTAATTGTAGATTAATTTATAAGACAATCGATTTTCTACGATTCAATGGTAAATTACTCTTTTTTTTCTCTTCTTATTCCACTAAATTTGATCTGTCAAGGCTCGAACGAATCTATCTGTTCTTCCTGAAGTTAGTGGCTGTCTTCGTGACGCCATGAACTGTCTATTCAACAATACTAATCAAACTCCTTCGAATCAAAACGTGAATACAACTGTCTCGTCGGATGATAACGATATTGTCATCGATGTTGTCAATGATGATGACGATGAACAATCGTTAACTGATGCTTTACAATCATCGATTAATAAACGAAAACTAACAAATACCACATCGATGAATTCGGATGAAACTGCTAAACGTTTATGCACGACAAATGAACAGCAACAACAATAGGAGAAAATCTTATGTTTTTTTTGTATCTATCTCTTGTGGCAATAGTGTTTGAAAAATAAATCTGTTCAATGTTTATTTGTTCTTAAATGATACTCAGCAATCGAATCTATTCGATGAATAAAATGTAGAAATGTTGATATTGGCAAGATTTGATCGTGAATATTCAAAAGTTCATCTTTTAATGAACGATACATTAAGATCGAACATTGTTTACACATTGCATGTAAATTTAATAGTTCTTCGCCATTCATTTGTTGGCAAATTGGTAGTAAATCGATCAAATAATTATTTCGAAGAAAATCTTCAACCGTCTCGTTAGACCAAGTTGATATATCATCTTTCGGTGAGAATTCAATTTGAGTAACATGATTTTCAGTTCTAAAATAATCATTCGGAAGAATTAAATCAACACGAATATGAATCTCATTGAAATCGTCTTGCCTCGCCGAAACTTTCGTTGATTTTCGATTTTTCTTTTGCAATTGTATTTCATTATTTAATAAATTCATTGCTTCATCGAATTCATATTTACCGAAATCGATATACATTCGACTGCCAACAATAAAACCTAGCCAACCATCGGGCTGAAAGTCGCGTTTAATTTTAATTGGTATGATATGTTTTTTACGATTGAATGCATATTCAGCTTCCGATTGACAATTGACACTTCGTTTGTAACTATCAGACATACATAAAAGAATGAATTGAGCATTTTCAACGGCATTTGCCTAGGATTAAAACAAGAAAAATTCAATATTCGATTTGTCAAAATCATGTCGTACCATCGCATCAATGGTTGAACCATGCATTTGTTCTTTATCAAGCCAAACTTTATAACCAAATTTAGTTGTTAATTCATCGAAAATTCGATGTGCCAATGTCATATCATCCCATGAATAGGAAATCATACAATCAAATTGTTCTTCGTCGTCGTCGTCATTATTTTCTTGAGCTTTTCGTTTTTTAAATTCTTCTTCTTTTTCAACTTTCCAAATGAAACCTTCAGCTGCTCGTTCTAGTGAATTGTTTTTCTCCTGTTTAGCATTTTCTAGTATTTGATTGACACGAGTCAATAGATTAACATCTTGCTGTAATTTAGTAATAACTTCTGTATTATTAAATGTACATGACCAAAGAATATTCAGAGCATTTTCGAATTGTTTCGACGATTGATCATTAAACTGAGCATTTCGAATAAAATCAACGAGAATATCAAGACCATTTTGTTTCAAAAATTCACTTTTGATGGATTCAGATTGAATTAATGCTAGAGTAAAATTTTACAAAAGATATATTTTTCTTTTCGAGAAAAAAAAATATCAAACTTTTAAGATTCGATAAAGTTTTGTCAATATTTCGATTGTATGTTTGTTGGACGAGTTGTTGAAGTTCAGTGATAATGATTTTCATAATTTCTAATGGATTTTCTTCAACATCTTGTTCTTCCATAATTTGCGTAAGAATCTGACTAATTAATTCATATTCTTCAGTCTCTTTATTTGTCGATGTATATTGATTGAAAAATGATGTTAAATGATTTGTTTTTACTATCGAACAAATTCGATTCTCATTGATTAATTTCTGAAATGCTTTCAATGTTACTAAAAACAAATCACGATCTTCTGTCGATGAATTTCGTAGGATTTGACTTAAACATTGAATAATTTGATTTACATGTTTATCAAATGTCGGCAAATTTCTAATGATCAATAGTTGATAGAATCGTTCGAACATATAATTAAAAAGTGTTGATGTTAACGGTGGTGGTTGTGCAAAAGCAAATTCTAAACGTGTAAGAAATTCATCAGCAAGATTATAAATCAAATCAATCGATCCAATCCGATTCGACGATGATGTCGGACATAAATTTTGCCAACAAACTTCGAGTAGATAATATTCAATATCAGTTAACGATCGGCCACTTTCTAATTGATTGATAACTTGATTGAAATCATACGAGTCAAGACTATTGATTACCACTGAAAATAGTTTCATACGGATTGTTTAGTAGAAATTGAAAGAACAAAAAGGCAACCTTACAATCTCGAACTAAACGTTCATTATTGCCTAATTCATAAAAAAATGGATAATCTTCCAAAAGATTAATAGTGACTAAACCGAGAGCATAAATATTCCGATCGTCATTGAGACTTAATCGATTCAAAATAATTTCATCCATTTGCTCACGAACTTTAAATAAAAATTGTTTAATTACGACAATATTCTTTTGTCGTATTTGATTTTCTCCGGTATTATCCAACGAAACTTGTTCAGCAATATGAATAAAAATTAGAATAACTTTTAAATACGAATCTATTTGTTGAATAGTAATACGTAATGGTGATTGACGCCATTTATTTAATAGACTCATAAAGAATTGTTGAAGGAAATACATCAATGGATGATGAAGAAGTTTTGTCTCGAGTAATTTATAAGGTCGAATCGATAGGACAGCATCGATGATTTCTTCGATAGCATCATAGAAAACAGTTCGTGTTGACTTCTCACTCGTTTCCATTCGCTCGAATTCAATGAGAAATTCAGTGAACATAAGAAAAATATCTTCGGACGTCAAAATATTCTCTTTCGAATCACGTTCAATTGCTTTCAAATATTTCTCATGGACAATCTTGCAAGACATGTTTATATTGAAAATGAAGAGAAAAAGAAAGAAAAAAAAAAGATTCGTATTTTATATTAATATTTTCGGTAAATTAATCGATGTGTACAAATCAAAATTGTTTTACTGATAACGGTAAAAAAAACACTCGAACTAATAAATTAGTCCTTGGCAAGAGAAATGACATGTACATTTATTATCATGCCCTTCAATTATTTCGTTCATGCATTTAATTTCTAGTTATCAACTTGTCGAGGTTGACTGTTTCTAATTGCTAAAAGTATTTTTTTTCCAAGCGTATTTAAGATGTATCTTTTTTTTGTCATACGAACGAAAACAAAAAACACAAGACAAAGAACATATTTAACATGTTAGATATTTGTTGTTGGTATTCGACTTTCAATTGTTGATTTCTTAGTCGATGTATTTGTATCGGATTGAGTTCGTTGAAAAAGTGTAAACAAATCAACTGGTAATGGAAAAACGATGGTTGAATTTTGTTCTGTTGCTATACCGTTTAGTGTTTGTAAATAGCGTAATTGCATAGCGCAAGGCGATTGAGAAAGAACATCGGCCGCTTCTTTTAATGCACGTGAAGCTTTGAATTCACCTTCGCTGACAATAATCTAAAAATCAGCAAGATTTTGATAAAACGTAATGAGACAAATAAGAAGTTTTACTTTCGCTCGAGCTTCTCTCGCTGCTTCGGCTTCAGCAGCCATAATCCGTTGTAACATTTTCGGTAGACGAACATCTTTAATTTCAACACGTTCAACTTTAATTCCCCAATTATCTGTCGCTTCATCTAAACATTCTCTCATGGAATTCGAAACTCCACCTCGATCGCCTAATAATTCCGAAAGAAGTCGTGTGCCAAGAACGTTTCGTAGAGATGTTTGAGCAAGAAGTCGCGTCGATTCTTGTGCATGTTCAACATTAGCAACGGATACTGTTGGATTGAAAACACGATAATAAACAACAGCATCAACAGCAACTGTGACACTATCACGTGTTAGAACTTCTTGTGGTGGAACATCGAATGAAACTGTACGCATATCAACGAGATGTATTGTGTCCGTACACGGTAAAATAAAACACATGCCAGGACCTCGTGCTGAATTACTATTCAAACGGCCAAGACGAAAGATAACAGCACGTTCATATTCTTGAACGATTTTAATTGTAGCCAACAACGAAAATGGAAAGAAAAGAATAATAAGACCCCAAGAACAAATAATTAAAGTTTTTTCAAAAAAAGATAAGTTTGTTTTGGCAAGTTCTTCGCCGATAACATATGGCACATCGTATTTTGCCCATAAGCGACGAAGATTCGGTCGAGTTTGTTTTAATTGAAGTTCGTCACGACGACGACTATCGTCGAATATGGCAGCGATCGATGATCGACGAGCAAATCGTGATTGCATCGAATGAGATGATTGCGTGGATCCAGTAAACGGTTGTTGCTGTTCATCGATTTCATTTAATGAACTCATGCCAAATGAATTACGATGAGAATGTCCGATATGCAATTCTAGACAAAAAATAGTATCTCGACAATGGATAACGTTGAAGTTGTTGATTTGATTTCATAGAACTAAATCTTACCTGTGGATTAATGTGTAAAACAACAAATGTGGTTATATGTAGAATAATTACTTGTTCATACGGTTAGTCAAAGCACGAGCAGATGTACTTATCTGATTAAGATCATGATTGATTGATATATAAGAACGTTTCTTTCTTTTTTCTGTGTATTTATATATGTGTGTCTCTCTCTCTCTCTTCCCATCCGAGTTTTCTTCTCCTCCTTCTTTTTCCGTATTATCTCTCGATTTTTCTCATCAATAAAATAAAAGCACGGTCGATTAGAGTTACGAACATCATGTTGTCGGATCTTTTCTATTCTTCCTGTTTGTTGCTACAATGACAAGAACACTGATATATTAGCATATAACAAAACGGAAGTTAACGGAATTCATAATAAATTAAAGCAAATGGTACAATGTTATCATGCATATCTCAATTGAATTTTCATTTTTCTTCTTCTTCCGATCATTAAAGCTACGCTTTGCAATATGTTCAGTTGACAATAAGATCGATTACTAACGATATGACCAATGAGATCATTATTCTCATACACAGATGTGTCTGTTTTCATCATAATCGATAGAGTAATATTTTCATTGACAAGGTTAGGTTATGAAACAGTTTACTATATCGATTTATTTGTATTGCATCTTGACGAAGTCAATCAATAGATTTTAATTGAAATATAAACTTACCGTGCTCTTCATCTATAACTGGCAACGGCATACTATCTGTTTCTTTGCCAATTGAATTATTGGCCTATCTTTCTTTTTGTCTTTTGTTCTTTTTTACTTATTTATATACAGTACACGCATTTCTATGTTCACACTTGGTGTTTTCAATGTGTGAAAACGTACATGAATTGTAATCTTATCAGTCATAGCTTTATTTAACTTATAAAAGAACAAACTAGATGATATTTCTGAAAGAAAAGAAAAGAAAAAGTGCATAGACAAGTTAGCAAATTGATTGTTGATCGTTTTCAAGATAAATTGTGTGACCACTTATTCGAGACATTAATGCATCAACAAAATCGTGTTCAGCTGGTAGTTGAGCTTTAAATGTTTGACGTAAATCGTTGTCAGCTGTACTACTAGCTGTGAGAATAAATAATCGATTTGATATCACAGGATTTTCACCATCACAATAACCAAATAGAAGCCGAAGCCGTTCGAGAAGATATTTAGATGGAATATGATCAATACCACGTAAGAGAACAGCTTGTGCTGGATTAGTTGACCCGAGCCATGAACGTAGTTGAGAATCTAAATCAGTTTTATCTCCTGTATAGGATCGAAGATCAATTTCAGTAGATTTCTAGAAAACAAGTCATTATTCAATAATTTATCGGATAAAATTATGTGATCTACCTTTTCTGGTTTATTAACTAAATTTAGAACACATCGTGCTAATTGTGCAGCAATATCTTCATTCTTTGAGAGAACAAGTAGAGTCGATATGCTTTCGTACTCTCGAGATGGGTGTTTATCCAAAATTGGTTTTAACGATGCACGAATCATATTTTGATTTGTGTCTGATAGATAACTGCCAGGATCAACTTTTGAACGCCATTCAGGGTCAGTCGATGGTGTAGATTTATCGGAAGATATCAGGCAAGCTGTGATTATACCACCAATAGCTACAATAACGCCTATTACTATTATTAGTGTTGTTGTTGTTGTTGAACATTTCTGATTGTTATTTTGTTTGTTTGATTGTGAGACTGATTTAGGTCCTGTCCGATCCTCTTGAACAGGTGACTTTTGACTGAAATCAGAACTACCCTTTGATTTCTCGTCAGTAAGTTCTGATTCACCATCTTTTATAAAATGTGATCTGTTTTTATCATTGTTTGATTTTGGTTGTTCCTTTAAAAAAAAGTTTCATAAGAAAAGATCTTTCCAATATCATAATAATACTTCATCTTCTTCAGTGAGTTCTGGTTCACGATCTTTTGTAGGGTCTAAGTCGGTTTCAACGGTGTTTGATTTTGAATACTTCTTTAAAAAAAAGTTTCATAAGAAAAGATCTTTCCAATATCATAATAGTACTTCATCTTGTTGTGAATCAGATGCTTTTTTTTCTTCACCTTCTGGTGGCAGCTGTTCAGCTGATTGTTGCTTCGATGGCTTTGGTTTATCACGTTTTGAAGCGCTCATCTTTCAAATATCAAATACAATACAAAAGACGATGATTCGACTGACCAATCAATGAAACGTCAGGCATTGTGACCTCTATAAAAATATTTTTCATTGGCGCATGTCGAATTTAATAGCATAATGTAAATTTTGATCAAAATCCTTTCAAAAACAAAAATAATCTTGTTTTCTTTTCATTGACTAATAAAGAAAACTTTGTACGATCTATCTTAACTTTTGTTGACATTTTATCTAATTTATTCGAGTTTGTCCTTAACATGTACGAGAAATCCAATTTTATCTCAATGACTCAAGATAAATTATTTTGCCCTTATCAATCCTATTCGATATTCTTATTCTTCTCTAGTTTATATATATATAT
>ERZ778026.583-NODE-583-length-54593-cov-99.781088_pt1 | contig 54593 bp, 66 predicted proteins | sample MGYA00375756_ERZ778026 | MGnify/ENA primary metagenome ERZ778026 (study PRJEB29350, sample SAMN05389820) | bioreactor metagenome | isolation source: Ammonium sulfate bioreactor | place: South Africa: University of Cape Town | collected 2014-02-18 ... | reverse complement strand
TACTTGAAACTTGAATTCAAATTTCAAATTACTATTCCCAAATTTGAGGGTGAAGCATTAAAAAAATACATAACAAATCAACATGCTCATATTGATATCATTATTATGTTTTTTTTACAAAATAAACTTATAGGACAATTTTGTATTTGTTTTGTTGACTAGATGGTTGATATTTTTACTAAGAAAACATTACTGATGCAGACTGAAAATTCCAGTACTACGTAATTAGAATTTATTTGTTCTATATTTGTTTTGTCTTTTCAAAAAATGAAGCATAAAATGAGTCACAGCAACATATACGTTATAATGACTAATAGACAAAGACGAAGAAACATTTGACAATGATTATAATATGAAGAAAGGAGAGAATTAAAACAATTATGTCTAAACTGACAGGGTTTTAACGTGGACGAACGGAACTACTGCGAACCATTGAAGTAGCTCGTGCAGCGGTTGACTCACGGAAATCATCCTAGAACAGAATTTTCAATGTAAAACTATAGACCGATTGTTCTTTTTAAGTTTCGAAACTTACAGATCCTGTGGCACGACCAGCACTAACAGTTGAACGATTTTTGGCTCGTAATTTGCTCAATTGATTTTCAGCAACATCAGCACGTTCAGCTGAATCTTCTGCAAAAGCAAAAAAAAGATGTTTGTTTTTACAACTAAATTCAAATACAAAATCAATTTACCAAGGTCTGTTTGAGCTTTACGGTATTTGGCCAAATTAACGGCAGCAATTTCCTCTAGAATTTGAACATGATGAAAAACAAACATTCGTTGAGATGAAAAGAATAAATTTACCAGCTTCTTCAACTTGTCGTTTGTAGACTTTAAGTTTGTTTTGTAATTTTTCAGTAAGATCTTGAAGACGTACTTGATTCTTACGATCTTCTTCAACTTGAAAGACGAGTTCTTTCAAACGTCGATCATTTTTACGTAATTCTTTGAGTGTTTCTTGATGACGATGTTGTTCCATTTCGTTTTCATTTTCCAATTCATGGATCTAAAATATATTTCGACTCGAATCAAACAGAAAACGAAATAGTTTTGTATTTTCTTCTTACACGTTGTTCAAGTTTAGCAATAATACGTTTGCCACCTTTGAGTACATTGCCTTCAGCTTCATCGAGACGTGATTGAAGATCTTTAACTTGTTGTTCAAGACCTTTACGTAATCGTTCGACATTGATCGAATGTTCTTGTTCACGACGTAATTCTTCAGCAAGACGAGTCGTATCGGCTTCTGAAAAACTTTATTCGTCAAAAAAAAAAAGAAAATCTAGTTTGCTTATAGATTTACCAGATTTCTTGCAACGTTCTTCAATATTTCGTAATTCTGAAACAGCTTCATCTAAGTCAGATTGCATAGCTGTAACTGTCGATTCGAGTTGTCGTCGTTGTGACGAAAGTGTAGCATTTTGTGTGCTAACTTCGCTGATACGATCGGCAGCTTCATGTAATTCAGTTTCAGCAGCTTTACGTGCACGTTCAGCTTGTTCTAAAGCTGTACGAAGTTCTTCGAGTTCGCCAACAATAAGATTGGCACGACGTTCAGCCGAAATCGCTGCTTCACGAGCTTCATCACGTTGTTGTTGTTCATGTTCAACTTGAGCTTGTAATTCGGCGACATTTTGTTGTAAACGTTTGAGTGCTTTTTGTAAATCTGTGTTTGTTCGATTGGCATGATCCAAGGCCGATTCAAGTTCGTTGATATCTGATTCGAGTTTCTTTTTCTAAAAAACGAAATATTTCAACAGTGAAAAGTTGTCAAATGAACGAACTTGTTTAAGAGCTTCGGCTTTAGCTCGAGATTCGGCTTCTAAACTGGCTTGCATTGATTCGAGCGCACGTTGATGATTACGACGAGTTGTTTCGAATTCTTCTTCTTTCTCGTGAATTCGTCGATCGATTTCTTGACGAACTGTAGCCAATTCCATTTGTGCACGAACAACTTTCGCTTCTTCTTGTTCAAGTGCTGATTCGGCTTCTTCTAAGGCGAGTTGAATTTCTTCTTTTTCTAATTCAGCACGTTTACGAGCTTTGTCCAATTCGTGAATGCTATATCATTCGAATAGATCACATTTTATATTCGATATTCAATTCACAACTTACCCTTTGCCTCCGTCACTTAATTGATCGGTAAGATCCTAAAAGCAAAAACAGTTTTTTTTTGTTTTCGATTGAATACAAAATTCTTTATTGATTGTACTTTAATTTCATCGGCTAAACTCTTGTTTTCTTTACGAAGAGCGTCGATTTGTTCGTGTGATTCTTCGTATTGACTTCGAATTTTGAATAATTCACTTGAGAATTGTCGAGCTTCCTTTTGCGATGCTTCTAATTCAACGGTGATATCTTCGCATTTTTGTTTCCATTCATTGATAAGTTTATCGAATTGTTTTTGTTTCTTGTCCATTGTCGATGCATCTACAGAGAAACTCGTCGAATCGAACGGAAATCAATCGATTTTGTTCACTTACTAGCATTAGCACGTTCGACATCGACCATTAAATCTTCGACTTCACCTTGTAAACGTGATTTAACTTTTTCCAAGGCATTGCATTTGGTGAGAGCAGCTTCGACTTGTTCTTCGGCTTCGGATAATTTCGCAGCTAGTTTACGTTTAGCTTCTTCGAGTTCTTCGGTACGTGCCATGCCTTCGGATTCGTAACGTGATCGCCATTGTTGAACTTCCGAGTTGAGTTTGGTGACTTGTCGTTGAAGTTCAACTTTGCCTTCTAATTCTTCTTCGAGTTGTTCACGAGTTTGTTCGAGATCGGCTGTTAAATTACGTAATTGTGAACCTAAATATTCGATTGATTAAATTTCGAGTTCGTCAACAAAAAAAAAAGAAACAAGCAGATTTTCTTACCAACTGAACCTTTGCCACGTAATTCTTCGTCAATTGTTCGTTGAGCTTCAGCTAATTGATGTTGTAATTGTGTTTTGGCTTTTGTTAAACCGCCAACTTGATGTTCGAGATCTTCGATTTGTCGTGTTAATTCGTTGTTTTCACCGACTAATTTCGATTTTTGTTGAGTATAATCATGAATTTGTTTCGAATGATCATCTAATTTGATATGTAATTCATTTAATTGTTGTTCAAGTTGTTTGGAAAGTTTCTCAGCTGTTGCTTTGCCTTTTTGAACGTGTTCAATTTGCGAACGTAAATCATCGAATTCTGATTTGACAGCGAGTTTATCTTTCTCTAATTTATTTTTAACTTTTTGTAATTGATCGATTTGTTCGCCCATTTCTGTAACAGCATCTTGATGTTTCTTACGAAGTTGTGCAGCTGTAGCTTCATGTTGAAGATTAGCTTCTTCGAGATCTCGTCGAAGTTTAGCCAATTCACCTTCACGTTTCTTGTTCATTTCGACTTGTGATGATGTTGCACCGCCAGCATCATCCAATCGTTCTCTCATTTCGTCGATTTCTCGAGCTAAATCAGCTCGTTGTTTTTCAGTTTTAGCTCGTGATTGTCGTTCAGTTTCTAATTCTTCTTCGACTTCTTCGATACGTCCTTGTAATTCTTTGATTTTCTTGCCAAGACTTGTTGCTTGACTTTGTTCAGTTTCTAATCGACCGTTCATCTGTTGAAATTCTTGATCTTTTCGTTTGATACTATCTTCTAATTCACGTTTCGATCGTTCGAGATCTTCAATTGAACCTTGGGCATTCTTAAGATCGCCTTCAACTTTACGTTTAGCTTTATCTAAATCAGCTCGGCCCTTTTTCTCTCGTTCTAAATTGCCTTCGAGATCGTCTAAGGTTTGTTCGAGTTTGGTTTTTAGTTTCGTCAAATGATTGACTTTATCTTCTTCGGCTTGTAATTCTTCGGTTGTTTTGGTATTTTGTTCTTCGAGACGTTTACGTTCTCGTGTTAATTTAGCAATACTTTCATCTTGTTGAGCCATTTCATCTTGTAACATACGAATTTGATTATCACGTGTTTTAACTTCGTTTTCGGATTTTTGAAGACTCAAACGAATATCATCGATGTCTTTTTTCAAACCATCGATGTCTTGTTCGAGTTTCTTTTTCTTTTTATTTAAATCTTGTGCATTCGATTCTTCTTCACTGATACGTTCAGCCATATCTTTAACTTGTGATTCAAGATCAGCTTTTTGTGTAACTAAAAATAAGAATTTTCGTTTTCTGTTTGATTTTTTGTTAAATCAAAATTTCTACCCAATCGAGTTAAACGTTCTTCAGCTTCGCCCATTGTATTACGTTGAGATTCTAATTGTTGGAAGAGATCATTCTTTTCTCGAATTAATTTCGAATTATTCTCTTCAACTTCTTTACGTAATTTTTCTTCTTTTTCGAAGTTTTCTTTCAAAGATTTAAATTCATCTTCCAATTTCTTCAATTCATCTTCTTGTCGAGCGACAGATAGAAGTGGTTTCACTTTGGTATACAATTTCCACCAAGCCCAATTACGAAGTGACAAATATTTACGAATATTTCGTTGCAAGACCGACAAAGCCAAACGTTGTGCCAACATAGTTCGATATTCACGTTTCATAATATAACCTCGAACTTGAGCTTGTAAAGTCGCGATAATCTTCGATAATGCTTGATCACGTAAATCTTCGAGATGACCTAAAGTACCGGCTTTGAAGAAGACTTTTGTTGTGCCTAATCGATATAATTCTTCAGATAATTGAATATCTTTGAGAATATTATCGGTAGCTTTCTTTGCATCAACAAAATCTTTGGGAATGGCATTGGGTGCCAAGATTGAATAACGTTGTTTGAATTCAGCGTAGATAATACGATTGGGAAAACCTTTTCGGCAAATACGAATACCTTCGAGTACACCGTTGCAAGTAAGTTGATGCATAACCAAATGTGAATCGAGAACACCTCCGGTTTTGATTTCATTCGGGATGATACAACGAACGAAATGAGGATGAGTCGATTTCAAATTCATCATTAATTTGTTCAATGATTCCTATTTGATTGAAAACTTGTTTTATTTACATAAAAACAAAGGCAATGACTTACACGATGAGTAGCAGAAATAGTTTGCATACTACCACCTTTCTTTTTCGCTCCAGCTTTGCCACCACCTTCTTCTTCAATAACGTCAGCATAGAGATGAGCTAACATAGGATTCTTAGATTTAGCAAAGAGTGTAGCACTATAGAAGACGAAAAAACGACGTAATAATCGTGTTTTGTTTGTTAGAAAGTACATACACAGTAGTGTTGATAGGATCTTTGTTCTTTTCAAGCCAACCAGTAGCAGTGTAAGCAACCGAACCAGCATAATGATGAATTTCGAAGTGTGCTTCAGCTTTACCTTTCGAAGGTTTTGGTTTGCCAAATTGAGGATGTTTACCCAAATGTTGGCCGTAAAGTTTCTCAACAAATGTCTTATCGGTAGCTTTAGGTACGATACATTCTTCTTCAAGAATTGATAGAATACCCATAGGCTAAAAAATGAACTTTCTTTTGTAACGAACAAACGTTTTTCCATTATAATCGAAGTTTACTTTTTCGATAAGATCGATACAAGCTTGTAAATCCATACCGAAATCAATAAATTCCCATTGAATACCTTCTCGTTTATATTCTTCTTGTTCTAAGACGAACATATGATGATTGAAGAATTGTTGAAGACGTTCATTGGTATAATTGATACATAATTGTTCGAAACCATTGTACTTAAAACAAGAATCATTTATTTATTTCTTGATTTTCGTGATTTAGAATTACGTACTTCGAAGATTTCGAAACCAGCAATATCAAGGACACCGATAAAGTATTGTCGTTTAGCTTTGACATCGAGTGTAACATTGACACGTTCGACTAACCAACAGAACATACGATGATAGATCTTAAATACAATGAAAATCAAGTCATTAATAAATACGAAAACTGTAATTTTTTTTGTTTGTTTTTACCGATTTGGATAAAGCACCGATTGAGTTAACAACTTGATCTTTGTTTTGACCTTTGTTAACGTATTCGTTGCCGACCTATTGAAAAGTTAACACTAGATTATTTCATTGATAACAATTCAATAAATGAAACCTTAATACGTGGTTTGAGTAAACCTTTGATAAGTTCAGCAGCATCAACTTCAAGTAAATGTGCGACTTTTTCACAATCTTCGGTATTTTCCGATTCAGCTTGTTCTTCACGTGGTCGTTGTTTCCATTGTGTATTACCAAAATGCATAATAGCAGCTGTACATTTGTACATACTTTGTTTTTCTTCCTGTAACGAAAAAAAAAAGTCATTTTCATTGCAAAATCATTTCCCAATACATACCACTGTGAAACCAAGAATATCAAAGGCTTCGTCGGTCATTTTCATTTCTTCGACATCATCAACACCATCGATTGTAAGCATACCTTGAGCTACAAAATGATATTTCGATGGATCATTTTGAATAAGACAGAGTTCTAAAAAAAAAAGAAAAGAAAGAATAAAATACTAAATCACCGAATCCATCGAAATTCATACTGTGATATTCAGGAAATGCATTTGAACATAATTGGTAGAAGATATGATAATTACGTTCAGCTGTAAAATGAAAACAAATATGAGATTTTTCTATTCAATAAACGACACAACAAGATTTACCAGGTTGCTAGAAGAAGAAAAAAGAAACGATATGTATATTAAATAAGTGAAAATTGAACGAAGAAGAAGAACTTTACTTGAAAGATGACACGAGATTTTTCAAGAAGATAAACTTCGATATCAGCACCAGCGATTTTACCCGTTGGACCAAAGTGAATTCGAATGAATTTACCCTATAAGATTTAATTATACGTAAATGATTAACTAATCAGATTTACGTATATAAACTTACGAATCGAGACGAATTGTTGTTACGAGTTGTCTTGGCATTACCATAGGCTTCCAAGACCGGATCTGATTAAAATCAATACAAAAATGCACATTTCATTTGTAAACATAATTGAAAACTTACTGGCTGAAACGATTTGATCTTCAAGAGTCATAGTTTTCTAATAAAAAACAGAACAGAATTGCAAAAAAAACGATAATTCAATTGATTTAAAATTCTACTTTGCCACTATCGTCTTTTTTAACACTAGCAGCTGCGACCAAAGCGAAATATTGAATGACTTTCTTTGTATTTTCAGTTTTGCCAGCGCCCGATTCACCGGTAATCAACATCGATTGATTTTCACGGTCTAAATCAAACATTTCATTGACTTGAAATCTGTTCACACAATTTTTCTCAAAAATACATATATAAAATTCGATTGAAATCGCTTCTTTTTTTTTGTTTATTTATTTGAATCGATACTGTAACTATCATTTACAAAATTTCCCCTTTAGATAGTTGTTCAACCTTGAATAGTTTATACTCGCAGCAGTACAACAAACATATGCTATTTCATCAAATTAATCTTTTGTAAGCTCTTGATCTAATCACAACAAACAAGCTGCATCTGTTGATTGACGTATTATGTCTCTATTCTCTTATTTAATATCGACATCGATGTAGGTGATAACAAGCGAATTACAAATGTCTTTTCCTTTCTCTTAGCTCGTATCCGATTTCAATCGTTCGTTTTGTCTCTCATCTAGTGATGTTGATCTAGACGCGGATATGCTTTTCGTGACATTCTATCGAGAAAGAAAACTCAAGGACATGTCCTTTTTCTCCATATGACGTGTATCATTATATCAGGTGCTCTTTACCAACATCGAACAATTGCTTGTTTTATAAACATCCTTGTTTACAGTAAAAATACTCACCACGAAGCATGTTCGAATAAGCATTATCAGCAATGGCATACAGATGCGGTGCAACTTCAGTACGTTTCTTGCCACGATACATGAGAACTACCTTCATTGTATAAATTGGTAAACGTTTGTATGGATTGATGACAACGCAAAAAAGACCCGAATAAGTCTAGAAAAGAAAGATTTGCATTTGCAGACGTTTTTTTCAAAGAAGAAATACGTAGATAAGCCATCGGCCATAACGTTCACGTAAATTGGCTAAGACCGAGCCATCGTTTAAATGTGTTAAATCAGCCATATCATCAGTGCAAGAATATTTCGGTGGATTCATTTGTTGAACATTATCTTTCTTGATTGTAACATTCTGAAATAATCGTTAAATAATCGATTTTCATCGTTCGATTTTCATCGTCATCGACTTACTTCTCCTCGTGAATTTTTCACAACAACATCATCACCTTTTGTGCTGATGATTTCACCAGCCGTGTAGGATTCTTTTGGATCAGGAACCCAAACAGCCTTCTTACCATCGAATGGCTGAGCTTGAAGTTTGATTTTTTCTTCCGGTGGAAGAACCAAATACTTCATAGCCTCAACGATCTCGGGATCGTTGTGATCGTAATTTTGTGACATTGTGTTCACTTATTCGTTTAAAAAGAATACTCTTGTATCGTCAATAAGCAAGAATAAAACGTACCAAGTTGCTTTCTACAAATGGTTAGAGATGTATGATATTAAACGAGCTATATATTGATGATATCAAAAGAGCAAATAGAGATCGAGAGAAAAGATGAAAGAGAAAAGACAACGTTTTTACCAAAAATAGTCAATATTCACACAATGATCTCTCTTTCCTTGCGAGAAAAAAAGCCACAGATTGATTCTACGACGATAGCTAAACATGTACATATAACAACAACAAAAAAAAACCTATCGAAAGAGAAATCTCCTGTGTCGAGAGATCTTTTCTTTTCTCTCCGTACGAATGATTGTATAACAACTATTGTGACTAGTTTCTCTTCTGAGTATATTGTGCACAGAATCGAAGCAGACGCACGATCGACAAAAATAGATTTCTAGAAAACAATCATCAATAGACATTCTCTGTGTTTTTTTTTCTTTTTGTTCCTCGTTTAAGAATCTCTTATAAGCATGATTAGTACTAACTATCTGATATAGAAATTGTTCGAGAAATATATGTTTATTGTTTTCGATAGAGAAATCAACTCATGTTTATATGTCGACAAATCTAACAATTAATGAATATCATCTGATAACAACGATTGAGAAATGGCAATAGAAACAAACAAGTGAATCTAAACATTGCCAAAGATTCATCAAAAGCGATCGATTCAATATGTTCGAGAGAGTTATATACAATTACTTAATAAACAGATCGTTTATCGATAATTTCTTGATTATTTAGATACAATACATTCTTTTTTGTGTTTCTAATCTGTTTTTTTTATTGTTTTTTTTTCGATAAGGTAAAAATTCATATTAAATAAAATGTTTCATTGTCATGATTAAACAATTCTTATGATATTACAATATTTATACAGAAGAAAGAAGAAGAAAAAAAAACATGTTTTTTTAATCAATATAACTTAATTTAACTAATCCTCGATGTTTAAAAACAGAAGTGAAAGATGTGTAATAACAAAAAAAAACAAAATTTCGTTGGCAGAATGTGAGTATTGATTTCCTTGTGGAAGAAATAGTACAAATTAACTACGAAAGAAAAGAACAAACGTGAGTCTATATACAAGCATACAAAAAAAAGACAATTTATGTGAGAATACAGTAGGGAATAAGTGTTGTTGTACTAACATTTTCTCTGCATAAAGGACATCGAGACGATGTGGTTAATAACTGACGACAACATAATGTACACATAACATGGCGACAACGGGTTATTATCAGATAAACACCTGCTTGCTGCAAATCTGAGAGTGTTTCGAGACAAATCGGACATTGCTGAACATCGGTCGAGAGTTTTCGTTCGAAAGGATTTGCTGAATTTGGTTCGTCATCTGTTAAATCGATTATTTCATTATTGATAATATCAACAACGATTTCAAGCGATTCATCATCATCATCTTCATCGACAGTAACTTCGTGAACAATTTCAATGTCAGTATTTTCAATTGATACGGATCGAGGAATTTCATCGGCGATATCGACTTCTTGATCATTATCATCGTCATCATAAGATTCCGAATCGGAAACAACAATAATTCCATGTTCATTCGCTAAATCAGCATCTTCATGTTCGATTTCAATAATTTCAACATCCGAAACTTCTGTTTGACTACAAAAAAAAACGAGATATGCATAAACAATCGATCTTTTCTCAATCGAATGATGAGATCAACCTTTCGTCATCGATCATGCCAATCAATTCGTCAACAATTAGTTCTACATTCTGGTCGTCGATAGTACTGGAAGTGCTTTCGTCGAGTGATGGCACAGGGGATGAAATAAAATAACGTGGACATTTAGCAGCAGGTTCATCTTCATCACTGATTTCAATATTCCACGAAGAGGTCGACGAAGAATATTGTCGTTTCATCTGTTACAATTGCCGCATTATAATCTAAACAGTAGTATTACTAGACTATCCCTTCGTTTTATATGATCATAAACATTCAACCCACCAAAAAAGACATGGGAAAAGAAAAAACCTTTCTACCAATAAGAAATAATCGACACAGAGGACACTGGTATCACAATGGTGATTAACTTAGATCTCGAGTCATAAAATAGAATGAAATCGAAGTTACTAATATGAACACTATATGTGATTGATATTGAAAATGTATTAAAAAAGGACTTTGTATATTTTGCATAAGATTGATATTGTATTGAAACGAGATGCAAACAAACTGAGGAAAGTGTCTGTCTGCCTGTCTTAATAATCTTCTACAGACATAGTTAGTTCATGTATTCCGCAGATGTCGCTACAAAAGGCCCATCAATTTATGTTGGAATCTTTTTTATTTAACCAAAACTATTTTCTTTTAAATTTAATCTTCAATATTCATTCTATTTTCAACCATATTTATCATAATTATGAAAATGATCAAATCCAAAAGACGATTGGTTATGCGTCACGGGAAAGAATCTACTTCTTCTTTTCTTCTATTCATCCATTCATTCATATATATTCATCCGAATTGAGTAAGAATAACATTACACAACGTCATATTTCGATATTAGCTTCTGAGAAGTCATTTCAAAAAAATGTCTCATCGTAATAATTACGCTCAACAACGTGGCAGAAACTATTCAGATCCTACACCATCTCGATTCAACAGCAAATATCAAAGACGTGGCGGCCGAAATAACAATCGTCCCGAGCCCAATCGTGCAATTAAAATGAACGACGATGTCGATACACTCATGGTCTCAATTGGCCGTCATTTAACAACCGATGGAAATCCATCACGTGACACATTTTCAACACAACACAACGTCAATCAGGGCAAAGGCTCCCGTTTTCAAAAACGAAAACAAAATTCCAACGTGCCGCAAATCGGCTGGTGGCGTATCACCATTCTCGAATCGGGAGACATCGGCAAAGATCGTGTTATGGCCGCAGTACAAGGACGATGTGCTCGACCATTTTTACCGTATCATGTACGAGAAAATATTCTCAAGAAAATTTCGATAGTTTTTTGTTGTTTTTCTTTAAGTATCATATCGAAGCTCGAACGAAAGCAGGAGTTTTCTTTGTTAATAACCAAAATGACGCGGATATGATCAAACGATTGAATGGAAAAATCGAAGTTCAAGGTCTTGATATTGTAAGTTGAGAAGTTCGGTTTTTATGTTTACTAATTTTGGATCAATTTCAATTCAAGTTGCGTATTCAAATGTGTCGAATTCCCGCTCCAGTACCGTCGATCGACGAAGATCTACGCGGGCATTTAAAAGTAATTTCTCCGATGAATATCTCATTTTTTTCAAAATCAAATTCTTTCGTTCAGGATCATTTAATCAATCATCGATTCGACCAACAAACATTTCAACTAAATCTCTCCAACATCGCGGATGACGAAGGTAATCTGTGGATTTCATATCTCCCCGAAAAAACTCAAAGGTTTTTTATTCCTACAGAATTAAGTTCACTGGGTATTTTCCCACAATTCAACAAACAAGCATTCATTCGTGATGTGGTCGAAATTCTCAACAAACATCTTTATATGGTAAAAATCAAATTTCTGATCAACTCATTCGAATTTCTTCTCTCGCTATTTTAGACACGAATCTTAGATTTGGGCTCGAATAACATCGTTAATCTGTACGAATTCCGTAATCTTCACTTAAATGATCTCTACCAAATCAGTTTTGCATCGAATCAAGTAAATTCGCCAAAAATAAAAAACCCAAAAACTATTCAATTTTTCTTCCCGAAATTTAGTTGAAAAATGTCGATGATTTCGATCATTTAAAACAATTGCCCAATCTTGCTCATTTAAATATCAAAAACAATCCAATTCTAACTTCAACAAACAACAAACTAAAAACAACATCAATCGACGATATCATCAGGTCAGGTCGAACTCAACCTTTCTTTTTTTCTTACGGACATTCACAGCAGTCAGAAACGACAACTAAATCATTTGTCAAATCGAATGTTTTACTTATTTATTTGATTTTTCTACTGATTTCATCAGTTTTCAATGTGTCATTCGAGTTCAATGTAAAAAAAACAACAACAAAATCGAGATTGATTTATTTCATTACGAGAGGGTGTGAGTGATTTGTACGTCGATAAATCTTCGTCAAGAATGAGTGTGAAAACGAAAAATCTTGTAAAATTTGATTTGTTAAAAATGAAAATTCAGTTTTTTGTACGTCGAATTGGGCAAATTTGATGGCGAAAAAAAAACGAGAAAAACCATTATGAAATTCGATCGAATTGAACGTCGGAATCATTCAAATGAAAACAAAATTCAGATGATTTCATTTGTCAAACATCTTGACTGATGATTTGAAATCGATTTATTCTATTCGATGAAAGAATTTATTTAACTAATCGAAATTCTTCGATTCCGTACGTTCGTTTACAAACTAAAGATCGATTGTTATTCTCGAAATGAACATTTTAAAAACAAAAAATCGAACAAATGCTCATCAATCAACGGCGAATACCACGAGCTTTTTTTTCCTGTAAATGTGATGAGAGAATGTGTGAATTGTAAAATGCAATAGACAATCTCGAAAAAACTTCTTTTCTCTTTGAAAATATGCGAAGAATACGAATGATCAATTGAACAATGAAAAAAGTTAGCAAAAAGAAAGAATAAATTCAAGTAGAACATTCAATTTTGACAAATACGAAGAAAGATAAAGGCGACTAGGGCAAATGTGTGTGTTGCTGCTGTTTTGTTTGTCTAAATGTTTTCAGTTCTATGCATCAACTGGTCCATCTCGTCCCATTCTAGCGCTATACGTCAGAAAGTTCCACAACTCAAACGAATCGTAAGTCCACAAAAGCCAAAAAACGCTCCGAAAATCCTTTTGCCATTCGAATTCAGAATGATGCTGATCTACCGCCGAAATATGGCTTCGGAACTGATCTTATTACAGTCACACTTCCAAATTCGAATCCACACTGTGTACCACAAGATATGGAGTCATTTCTTGCTAAATTCATCGAGGAATATTATCGTTTATTCGATACACGTGGTCGTGGCGAATTACATGCATGTTATCATGATTCATGTATGTTGTCCGTGTGCATTTCAACGGCGGATAATTCGATTGTTTCAACGAGAAATTATAAATTTGGACAATTAATTTATGAATCAAGAAATCTGCATAAAGTTATCGATGACAATCGACGTATGAATTTATTACGTCATGGCAAAACGGCAGTTATCGATTTCTTGAGAGTGAAATTTCCACTAACTAAACATGATGGAAATTCATTTCGAGTCGATGTCCTATCAACAGCTGTAAATAAATAAACAACAAAAATGATTTCGATTTTTATTTCTTTTTTTTTTAAATAGAATAATCGAGCTATTTTCACCGTTAATGGACTTTTTAAAGAAGGTAAAATCCGATTGATTTTCAATGTTCACATTAATTTTATTATTAAATTCTAGTTGATCAAGGTTCAAACGCACCTATTCGTTGTTTTCAACGTACATTTACATGTGCACAAACACCAGCTGGGTAAAAATTCATTCAGTCATCAACCTTCTCGAACTTCTCCGTTCTTTTAGTGTTTTAATCATTGCTGATCATATTTTAATAACAAATGCTACTGAAATTCAAGCACAAGTATGTTGCTCCGAAGTTAAATAAAGATTTGAAAAAATGCTTTTGTTTTGTAGAACTTGAATCGTTCTCTAGCAGCTGCTGCTACTACTACATCAACAGCACCCACAACCAACAGTCAAAATATTCCAAACAATGAAGCTGATGTTCAGAATCAAATGATACACAAATTCTCTCAAGAATCAGGAATGAATGCCAACTTTTCAAGATTGTAAATAGATAAATTCAAAAAGAAAACTTTCGATTGTCCTATCAACGATTTTCGTTTAGATGTTTACAAGAAAATAATTGGAATTATCAAAAAGCAGCTGAAGTCTTTGTTGACCTAAAGAAAAAGGTATGTCGAACTGTGAATTTGATTTGATTTATTTGCAAATTTGTTTCATAGAATCAAATTCCAGCTGAAGCTTTTGTTAAATCTTGATTTCATGGATAAATCCATCAACCGTCTCTAACCAAATAACCTATTGACTAAATTTTGTTTGTTTTCTTCTTTTATAAACTTTGTTTTTCTTCTTCTTTTTTTTTGAAACCAGTTGTATGCCTCTATTTTTTTTCTGATTTCATAAACGAAGTCAATTAGTGTATATGTTACGTTAAATAAACTTGAAAAAGATCGCAATCAATCGTCTTATTTCATGATAATGAAATGATGTCTAAGAACTATTTCTTTGTGTACAAAGTGGACAATCACAATCGATCATTGAACATCTGTTCCTAAAATTCCTTCTTTTGTTTTGTTAATTACCGTTGAATATAAGATTAATTCAATATGATTTTTATCTCGACATGGTAAGACAGACAACAACCGGAACGAATAATAAAGCTGATATTGAATGAAGAAAACTAATTTATGATTAATAATCAAGTACTTGTCAAAAAAAATGTTATATTTTTTAATCCAAAACAGATATGTAAACAATTTTGCATCAAAATTAATTAACTAAGTCATTGGCATTTGAATACGAACGCGAGTATGGTAGAAAAAAAAAGAAAGAAAAGTTCAAAACTAATTACAATCGATAGCTGTTGTCAATTGACATTCAGACAAATTATGATCGAACTTCTCGAAAAGATTTTTATAGTCTATCGTTTTCGAATTCGTGGTCGAAGAAAATTGTTTTGACATTATCATTCGTCGATCGAATCGAGAGTGTGCCAACGAAAAATGATAAAGAGAAACAAAAGAAAAAAAAGGTTGTTGCATTGTGTTGTGCAAATGCAACTATTTTAGTTATTGCCACATCGATAAATAAATCGATATAAACATGAAATCGTTTTCTTGCCTTCTGTTTTTTTCAGTTCTTTCTTGTAGAGAAAAGGAATTCTTGTTTTTTTCTTCTTTTTGACTTCAATATGAATTTATATTTTCTATATAGTATATTTTTATCGAGAGAAACAATCGTTTATTTGTCAGTTTGTTTTGCCCATAGATGTGCCTCCAGAGTGTCGTCATAAAACGTTTGTTTTATTCAGACGCGATTATTGTGCATAGCGTCTATTCGAATAGAAAAAAGACTTCTGATTCCATAAGAATGAATGTTTTCTCGTTCGCTTGCATCGAATGTCCTGTCTGTCTCGCTTGAATATGTTATTTAGTCGCGAGGGCAAGGCCAACTTTATTTTATGGATGATGATGATAAAGATTAACAGCAATAGGAGAAGGTACAAGTCATGAAGAACGATAGGATATATAGAAGAAGGAGAGGAGAAGAAGAGGAAAAAAAGATCGATAGGTATTTCTCTGACGGTCGAAAAAAAAGAAGAGGACAGGTCATTTTCTTCCATTTCTATCCATATGAATACGCATATATCTGAAAAGGTGAACGTTGTACATTTTTCAATGGCAAGATTTTCTTCTCCTACTGCTGCTGCTGCTTCTTGTTCGTCCTTTTCTTTTTTCTTTTTCTACAATTGATGTTGATCATAATAACACTAATTCGACAAGCGAATTAGCATTGTATTTTCTTCTTTTCCGGTCGAAATCCTGAATAATATTATAACTAATGAATAAGAAAAACGTCTCTTCGGTATTTTACATCGTTTTGTTGTTCTATCATCGTTCTTTGCTGTTCGTTTTATATATATATATATTTTGTTTCTATCGACAATCAAAATTGAACTACAGTTAGCGATCCAAATTACAATGCGCGTGTTACAATGCACATATATAAATATATATATAGCTACACAATGGTTCTTCTGAAAATTTTCTTCTCGTTCTTCATTTTTTCTCTTTCTCTCTCTTGCTTTCTTTCGTCGATTCAACAGGCATATACTATCGAGGATATATCATTCTATACTTTAATTCATTCATTCATTTCATTCTCGTTCTCGTCTTCTTCCTTGTGTTGTGTTTTATTTTTTATTTTATTTCTAAACTGATCGATCGTCATATTCATTCTTCACCTCTGTTGGCAAGTAATGCATGAAATCTTTGACATTTTGTTCGTTTCGGCGTCATGTCGAATTTGAACCTGTCCGATCAGAGCAAAATATTGTCTTTCTTCTCTTCGAAATTTGCGATTCGATACCAATAACATCGATATTCATTGTTAAACAAAAAAAAACACAAATCAAACATCAGATCTATTTATCGCATTTAACACGTGCTCGATGATCGTATATTTTTTAGATTTGAACAATAAAAACGACAGAAAGAAATAGATTGTTTTCATTGAAATAATATCTCATTTAACCATGGCAACTGCCTATATTTGTCCAATGTGTGTGTTCAATTGTGACAATTTACCGGATTTAGAAAAACATCTTCAAGGTAAATAGATCGAAGTTTATGACAAAACAAAAATGACAACGATTTTCTTTTAGTTCATGATACGAATTCAAATCCATCACCTATCAAACAACAACAAGAGCCACCGACTAAATCCCTACGAAATAGTCCACTTTACGCCAAATCTCAATCTGTTGCTAATCAATCGCCCATATCGAATAATCATTCATCACCCTCAAAAACCTATGATCGACGATATTCATGTAAATCATGTCCATTCTCAACTCATAGTGTCAAAGCCTATTTTAATCATCGACAAATGGCACATGACGAACAATTAACAATCACTGAATGTCCATTTTGTGACTATGCGAGTCAATATCCGGGCAAAGTTAAAAAACATTTAGCTGATGAACATGCATCTCAACCAATGCCATTAGGTACACGCGAATTCATCGTTTGAATTTGTCCGTAGTTTTGTTTTCTCTCTCTTTCTGCTCAGGTCAATCATCTGCTCAAACCAATCGTTTGTCGAATGAACAAACTAATGAGAATCCTATTCAAGAGAAAATGCCAACGATTTCAATACGTTTTACCGATTGTCCATTTTGTTCATTTACTTCGACAGATCCCGAAGCATTTCGTCAACATGTTTTGTGCAATCATTTAAGCGACAAAAACTTTCGATGTCTCGTTTGCAATCGACTTTATCGTCATCGAGGAGACTGTATTTTCATTTCCAAACAAAAAAAAAACCCAACTAAATCTTTCGTTTCAGGTTCATTTCATATTCGAAAAAAGCACACTGATCTCATGGTTGGCGATAATGTCGAATCATTACGTGAATATATCGGCGAATTTCAGCCGAGTACAATGACAGCCGATGAATTAATCGAAATTCTCTCACATCCTCCATCCGGTTCGATCTCAGCCGATGGTCTAACAAATGCAATGAACTCATCATTGTCAGCAATCGGAATTCAACAACCGAATCCTCCACATGCGTTTCGTTGTGGTTATTGTAAATTCTCGTCGGTAAACTCGGGCGATGTCAAAAAACATCAAACATGGAAACACGCCAATCTCTTATCGAACATTTTGCCCATTGATCCCAACGATCCTCAACAACAACCGATGGTTACCTACAAACGAAAACGAGTTCACAGCACGAAAACAGGAAATCATGAAGACGACGGGCCTATTTCACAACGACCGAGATTGTCTATGCCTGCACAACGGCAATTGACCATCGATACATCGTCGAACATTCACAATGATCAAGATTCCGATGGCAAAGATCTTCTTTCGCCCAACGAACCCTCAGCATTCGATAGTCCACAACTATCCGTCAAGAATTCGAATATTCAACAGCAACTCTCCGTTCTTGGCTCGGTCAATTCTCGAGTCTACAAATGCATTCGTTGTGAACGTCTAGCGCCACATCGTTGGATCATCGAACGGCATATTCGTTCGGATCATCCCACCGATTGCGATAATATGTCGAATGTTATCATTGAAATCGATAAACCGTCATCGACATCAAACAATGGCGAACCAATGAGAGCAACAAAATCTTCTTCATCATCATCATTATCATCAACCGAACAAAATAACACAAATGCAACTGCACCGAAAGCTTTTTCTTGTTCGGCTTGTTCACTTCAAGCGTATCATTTGTGGGTCATTCTTCGACATATTCGAAATGTGCATAAAAACGATCAATCCAATGCGAAAATCATCGATAATATTAATAATCAAATTATTGAAGATACCGATGATCTCGAATCGAATGGAACAACAAGTCCATCAACAAAAATCTCGACAATTAACAATGAAAATAACGAAGCAAGCGAACCAGTTGATATTAAAAACGAAGAAATGCTCAAACATTTGATCAATACAGCGATGGCAACACGAAAAGGCAGTAGTAATAATAACAATAATACATCAAATACTTTCCTCGAAAATCTCCCTGCAAATTTACTCAACAATAATGTCGCTGCATCACTCGCTAATCTTCTCGGACAATTAACAAACAAACAATTACTTCAACAATCATCGCCATTTCAATCAGAAAAAGCGCCATTAGCTAAACGATATAAATGTTCACTTTGTCCGCATGTGTCTGCGTGGGGAGGTAAATCCGATGATGAAGTTTTTCTGTGTCCTAATTGAATATTTCAGGCAATGTTAAAAAACATTTAAAACGAATGCATCCAGGCGATCATTCGGGTCATGTGATTGATCTTGGACTTGACTTTGCATCGACACCCTCGCCATCGATAGCCAATCGAGATGAACTCGGCGATGAACAAATGATGAACACCTATGGAGATCAATCGATGAACGAAGAGAATTATCCATCATATCAACAAGTAATTATTCATTTTCGAAGAGGAAAAAAACAAAACAAAATATGAAAAATTCGTTTTTTTTTCATTTTTTGCAGTCAACTGACTTGATCAATACGAAACTGAAAGATATCGATAATTCTCTATCATTATCCACGAATAATTCTCAAGCAACTCGTCCCGAACGTTTGTACGGTTGTTCAGTTTGCTCGTATGAAACAACAAATCCAACGAATATTCATCGTCATGTTGACCTTCATTCGGGTGATGACGGTGGCGGTTTTCAATGTTCACAATGTTTCTTTCTCTCAAAATGGCGTAATACAATTCGAAAACATATGGTATCAACTCATGGCAGTAATCTAGCTTCGTTAACCAACGTTCTCGAACCGTTAACAGTCATAAAATCACATGATGCAATTGTCATTATCAAAAAATGGTTGAGTACGTTCGTTTTTCGATGATTTCAAACTTTTGAAATGTTGACATTCGTTTTGTCTTCTAGTTCATGAAAATGGTATTAAGCAAGAAGATAATTCGAATAATAATAATACACATTCAATTGACACATCGATTTTCTATTGTTCATCATGTCCATATACAAATACGAATCGTTTAACATTTGAACAACATGTTGTTCATCATAATCTATTGAAAACAGACGATGAACTCTATCGATGTCAATTTTGTACGTTTATTACGCATGAAAATAATTTATTTAATGATCATCAAATGTTACATATTATGAAAGAAGATTTTCAACAAGATCGAACAGCAAATGCGCTTGAAAATACGGTTATTTAAATTACCATTGAACAAAAAACAAACCGAGAGACCTTTCGTGTATTTATTTTCTCTCTCTTCACTGTTTATTTCTTGAAAACGATTCAAGTCAGTTATCATTCGAAAAACACACACACACACGATTTATCATCACTGCTGATTGTCTTCGTTACTTTTTCGCAGTGCATAGATCTCTATTTTTCTTGTTTTGATTTAGTTTTCATTCCATCAATTCAATTTCGAAGTCATTCTAGTCAGATGAGAAAGAAAGAGAATGGAAAAAAAAATCCAAGAAGATAACTTGATTACTATCTGTATTATTATTTAATGTTCTTTTCTTTGTTTTTGTATTTGCTTGTCTCTTGTTGTTGATGTTCTATGGTCTTCTTTGAAAGATAGAATATTTATCTTTCAATTTTCATGTGTTTCTTTTTGCCTCACTCCGACCGTTCATTTGGTCTCAACAAAGAAGTAGTTTGAAACAAATAAAAACTAACAAACGAATCTAACGGTTTCTCGTCATTTGTCGATGACTCATATCCTATGTATATGTGTTTTTTTGTTGTTTTTGATTTTCTTTCTTTGATATTCATGGCGTATTTCGAATCGGTAACGTCTTCGTTGGAAAGTGAATTTAATGAACAAAGTAACGATGAAGATTTTCTTCTTGCACTTCAATTACACGATCAATTGAATAAAGAAGAAAAAGAGAATGATCAAGAAGATTTTAATAAAATTATGCAGGTTCATAAAAAAAAACAAATCGATCTTCATGTCGTTTTTCCTAATCGAGTTTAGATTCATCCGATGAATGTTGTCGATAAACAATGGGAATTAATCGATCCAAATCCTGATATTTACGTTCTATTTCAACAATTTAATCATCAATTTTTCTATCAAAAACTCGACAGTGTTTATGTCGAATGGAGTAAAAGGATGACACGGTAATGCAAACGTTTCATCGTTTCAATTAAGGATTATCGTGTTTGTTTTTTAGTTGTGCTGGCATTTGTTATTATAGACGTGGTGGTGAATGTCGAATTGCACTTAGTGCGAGTTATTTGACATTACGACCACGAAAAGATCTTGTCGAAACTTTACTCGTAAATATTTTGCTTCAAAGAAAAGGAAAATTATTTTCAAATTATGTTTTAGCACGAAATGATTCATGCTTATCTCTTTGTTACTCATAATAATAAAGTAATTGAAGATTTTTGAATTTATTCAATTGAATTTCGATCTAGGATCGTGATGGTCATGGACCTGAATTTCTCAAACATATGGTACGAATTAACGATGCAACTGGTGCGAATATCACTGTAATTTCTGAGTTTTCCAATGAATTGTTGTTTTTTTTTTAAATTATTTTATGCATGTAAGGTCTATCATTCTTTTCATGATGAATACGATCATTTACATGGACATTGGTGGCGATGTACAGGCTCATGTCGTCAGTGGAAACCGTATTATGGTTATGTTAAACGGTCAATGAATCGAGCACCTTCGAATAAAGATCGATGGTGGGGTAAGATGTTCTTTTAGAATTCAAATAAGAATAATTCGAATTATCTTTCGTTTCTGTTTTTTTCAGATGAACATACACGACGTTGTGGTGGTCAATTTGAAAAAGTAAAAGAACCGGAAAATTATAAATCCAAAAGTACAAAAAAACGAACTACAAATGAGTTGACATCAGACAAAGCTAGTCAATCATCAACTAGCAGTCAAAGTAAAATATAAAGTTCAATGAAAAGTATCGATGAAATGTTGTTTCTTTTTTTGAATGCATCTAGTTTCGTCACCGATCAAGAAAAAAAAGAAAACTGCAACTACTACAACTTCTGTTATACCGAAAAATGGAACTATTGATAGATTTTTCAAGAAAACAAATCCAATATCATCAATAACAGATGTCAAACCAGTCGAAATAAATTCACAAGAATCATCTCTACCGATCAAATCATCTGCAACTGAAGTAAATTGTCCAAATTGTCAAATTCTTTTACCCAAAGCTAATTTATTTATTCACCAAATACGATGCAGCAAATAATAATAATAAATTAATTAATAGTATATTTTTTTTTGTTATACATATTTTGAAATGATCTATTTGTAATAAAATTAGTCGGAATAGATATCAAGTAAACTACTTTATTTAGAAATCCTGACAAGTCATCATATGTTAAAATGATGACTCATGATTTGCATTCTTTCACGCACTCAGAATATATAAATATATGAAAAAGTGAAGCTGTACACGTGTAAGAGTTACATAGAGTTATGAAATTATCTTTTTAGATCAATATGAGCGAAGGAAAACCAAGTTTTTGGTGCTGCGATGGTTGCATGCGTAATTTAAAACATGGCGAAATTCGTTTTAATTGTCTTGAATGTCTTAATTATGATCTTTGTGAGACGTGTATGCAAACACTTGAGCCCCCACATCCTCATCGTTTAATACGTTTATTAGCTTTTGGTGATGAAGAAACCGAAGGTTTGGAGGAATTTTGTCAAATCAGAATTGCAAGCGGTATTAAATTATCAGCAGCTATGTATCCTGATCGATATTGTCTTGGTACGCGTGACGTAGATAAATCGAATCCTTCATTGTATGCCGATACATACTCATGGTTGACATATAGAACCGTACGTGAACGAGCGGAAAACTTTGGGCACGGTTTAAGAAGTATAATTGAACCACTCAATTATCTAGCAATTTGTGCAGCAAATCGACCTGAATGGGTGATTACTGATTTTGCATGTATTTTTCAGAATATTATTAGTGTACCGATATATTGCTTGTTTAATGATCGTGAACTTGCGTATATTATCAATAATACTAAAATCACAGTAGTTGTCTGCGATGCACAGATGCTATCGAAATTTATTCATCTATCTAAAGAATGTTCATCACTTCAGCATATTGTTTGCATGGATCCTATTTCTCAATCACTTGAAGGTAATTAGAAAAAGTTGATTTTTACGTACTTCTGCTAATTATTATTATACTAAACTAGATATAAAATCGGATAGTTCTGTATCAGTTCATTATATGGGTGATATTGAAATTCGTGGTACTATTACTCAATATGATCCTGTTGCAACTGAAATCGATCAATGTCTAACTATAGTTTATACGAGTGGTAGTTCAGGATTCCCTAAAGGTGCTATGATATCTGAAATGACATATATCGCTTCGATATCTGACTGGTGTGTCCCATATTTGATTGAGAAAGTCGGTTTCTGTTATGAACCATTAGCATGGGCTAGTGAGCGAGATGCTATCCTTCGAACGTTTTTTCGCGGAGGACGTACAGGATTTTCAACAGGTGATATGTCTCGTTTCATGGAAGAGTTAGCTCTCGTTCGACCTAATGGTTTTTCTACAACGCCAGCTATATGGAATAAAATCTATGCTGAATTTAAAGTTGCATTATCATTAGTGAGTGATCAATTAACACCTCTTGAACGTGCAAAAGAAGAAGAAAGACTTCTACTACAATTTTCTAAACTTGTACCAATACGATGTAAAGCAATTACTGTTGGTGGCGCAATGATTAGTCCAGTTATATTGGATTTTATAAAGCGTTGCTTTAAGAAATGTACTATTTATGAATCGTATGGATCGACAGAATGTGGAAGTATAGCAACGGATAATATCGTTGAAACTCGTCTACCTTATCGTCTCGTATCTGTACCCGAAATGGGCTATACAACTGATGATAAACCTTATCCTCGTGGTGAACTCGTCATTAAAACAGGAGAACTATTCACTGGATATATAAATAATCCTGAAGAAACTCAAACAGCTTTTACAGAGGATGGGTATTTTCGTACTGGAGATATTGTAGAAACGCGTACTAACAAATATGGTGCAGTAACATTGCAAATTATAGATCGAAAGAAGAATTTTTTCAAACTTTCACAAGGACAATTCGTCTCACCGGAATTTCTACAAGGTATTTTCATTCAAAGTCCTTTTGTCGAACAAATCTACATTCACGGTGATCTACTCGCAGATTCTGTTGCAGCTGTAATTGTACTCAATCGAGAATATACACAAAGTTTTGCATTAGAACATCATATCGACAAGATCGATACAAATAATCCAGCTCCTCAATTATGTTTTGCTATTCTACGAGATTTACAAGCTATAGGCGAAAAAGAATCACTTCGAAAACATGAAATACCATCACGATTGGTCCTTGATTTCGAACCATTCACACCTGAAAATGGTCGTTTAACATCGACAATGAAACCTTGTCGTTATAAAATAGCTGCACATTATGCTGAATGATTGAAAAATTGTCAAACAATCGAACAACAATTGAAACAAGTCATCGAAACAAAAACAGGACAATCTTTAGCAACAGACGATCATGATCATGCTTTTATTCCGACGAGTGGAGATTCATTGGCAGCTGTACGTTTATCTCGTATTATCGAGAATGATTTAGGAATATCTGTACCTTTGAATCTACTTCTACAACCGAATGTAACATTAGAACAACTTGTGACGACTATTCAAAGTTCTTCATCAATTGCAACAATATCTCAATCGGATGTAGCACAATTATTGAACGATTCTCAAATGGATTTGCATATTTCTATTGGAAAACAAAAAGATACCGTTTCATCGGCTTCAGTGATTCTTGTAACGGGAACAACGGGCTTTGTCGGTGCCTTTCTGTTGGCTGAATTACTTTCAACATATCCGTCGAAATGCAAATTCATCTGTCTCGTACGAGGTGATTCGAAAGCAAATCCTTACGCACGTATACGAGAAACTATGCAATTCTATAAAATATGGAATGACGATTATCAAAATCGAATCATTCCTTTAGAAGGTGATCTATCAAAAGTTCGCTTTGGATTGGAAACTGAAGCATATGAATCTTTAGCAAATCAAATTGATGTTATCTATCATTGTGGTGCAGCAGTTAATTTTGTTATGCCTTATAGTAGACTTTACGATACAAATGTTGTTGGTACTCGAGAGATTATTCGATTAGCTGCATATAAATCAACTTGTATACCGATTCATTATATATCGACGATTAGTGTTTTATCACCGGATGTGAATACTGAAGTGTCGATTGACAAAATATCACCAGAACGATTAATCGATGGTTACTCACAAAGTAAATGGGTGGCAGAGAAATTAATAAATCGAGCTGGTCAAATGGGTTTGCCAGTAGTTATCTATCGTCTTGGATCGATATGTGCAAGTACAAAAACAGGTGCCTGCAATCGAAATGATCTTTATACTTTGATTCTATCTGCTATTATTAAAACTGTTAGCTATCCTGAAATATTAACAAAAGCTCGTCTGTATGCTCTTCCAGTTGATTTCACTGCTAAAAGTATCGTTTATTTGAGTATGAATCAATGTGATATCAATGGAAAAATCTATCATATTGCTAATTCAAATCAGGAAATATCATTCACAGATATTACTGAAACAATACATCGAAATGGTATCAATTTGAATAGTGTATCATTCATTGAATGGCAAACAAAATTGAGAACTATTAGTAATGAAGGCGATTCGATTGAAACTCTCGTAGAATTATTAAACACAAATACATTTGATGAACAACGTCAGATATCAACTGAAGAATATTATCGTTCTATTTCGACAATAAAAATGCCAAGTTTAGACAAGATTTATCTACAACAATGGTTCGATTTCTTAGCTGAGAATATCGTTCGATTGAAGACTGATAATGACAAAGTTTTTTCTTAATAAAATTTCGTAAAAAAAACTCTTTAAATAGAATATGTTTTCGAGCGAGAAAGAAAAAAGCTCGACAAGATGGCGCTCATCGACACTACCGCCAGTAGTCCATCTGTTTAGTATCGATTTTTATTGGTCTCTATTGATCAAGTTCATAACGATTGGTTAGTATTGCCACTCGACGAGAATGTGCAGTAGTAAAGTAAAAATGATGATGATCGCCAAGAATATTCTATCATTTGTTTAAAAATTTTGATATTTAAACATAAATTTCGTGATTCTAGATACTATCAATGGACGTTTATTGGGAATTATCCGATTTCGATATTCATACCCGTCAACAGGGCATGGAAAAATTACTTGAATCATTGAAAACCTTGTCAACAAACGATGATAATGGAAAGGTATTTTCACCAATTTCGATTTTGCGCAATTATTTTTATGGGTTTTCTTTGTTTAGAGTTTGTCAACACAAGTCGATTACACGATTTCACGATTAGTCAAAGGTCTCGTATCGAATCGTAAATGTGCTCGTATTGGTTACGCTGCAAGTCTTGGCACAGTTCGTATCTCCTTCAAAAAAAAACCTTCAATTATACATATTGATTCTCTTTCAGCTTGCTAATTTACCGAATAATGAACTGAATGTCCCGTCAGCTGACGAACTTCTATCGTTAGTTCAAAGCAAATTAACAACAAGAAAAGAAACGGGTGTTGAAGTACGAAGTGAAAATTCCTTTTGCTCTCAGATCATCACGTTTTCTATAGGATGCAAAAAACGTTCGAATCGGCCGTGTACTCGCCTACATCGCTTTGGCTTTCACAGAAAAGGATGCAAATGTTCGTTGTGTTGTTTTTTTTTCTTTTGCACGAACTTGAATTCTCTGCTTTTAGTTATCTGATTTGTTGCCGAAGATTCTTCCTGATCTACTCTTGATTCGTACGCAGGAAACACGTCGACGATTGCGAACATTTGTCGATGCGTCGATCATTCAACTAGCTAAATGGGTAAGAGTGAATTTTCAACGATTTTCGATTCCATTTTTTGTTTTCAGGCCGGTCGAAAATCGTTTAAAAAGGATATTTTGCCTCGTATTCAAGATCTTTTGCCAACAAATTGGCAAGCAAATGAAGATGGAACGAAATCCATATTTCTTCTTAGTTCGCTTGCTAATCTTTATCCAGTAGAATTTCTAAATTCAATAAAAATCCTTTCATTTTTCGTTTCGTTTTGAAGAAAATCTTCGATCAAGATTATTTTCAAACTCATTGGAATAAACCAGTGTTATCCTTAGGACAAACAGATGAAGAACAAACAACCATTAAGAAATGTTTACAAGTAAAAAACAAAGATATTTTCTCGTAGATCAAGAAATGATTTTCAATGAATGAATTTCAGTCATTTGACAACGAACTTCATCTTCTCGAACAATTGACTCAACAATTGCTTATCTATGCAATTCGTAGTCAACAATTGGCATCGTTTTGGCCTGTTCTTGTTGATGGTTTGATGAGAGAAGAATATGTCGAGTTTCAATTTGGAATATTTATCTTTTAGAATTATCGAATATTGGACTCGATTCAAATAAAGGACAGATTTTATTGAATTTAATCATCTTTGCTTTTCAAGAACAGGAGGATATCGATTCGATCTATACGGTAATAAGTCCGTTGATCATCGGTTTATCCGAAATTTTTTCTTTAGATCGAAACGATTCTCGATAAGAGTCCAAATTTAATCGGTAAAATTCTCGATCTACTCGCTTCATCAGGTCGAAAGAATCATCAAGCTGCGTCAATCGATCTCTCGAAAAATGCTGTATGAATTCATTTCGATTGAACTGCATCGATATACTTCCGTTTTTCATCATATTTAGCTTGATAAATTAGCACATACACTAGCAAATCAATCGTTTCAACAACGATTACGTTTATTCGAGAAATTATTCAACTGGTTTGTTGAAAGCTTTTGAATAGATCATGTTTTTTTTAATATAGAATCATTTTAGTGCTGACAAAAACTATTCATGTCTTCATTCAGTAGCCAATTCACTTGCAGAAAAAGTCTGTCACTCAATTCGAATATCAAATCGTGCAAAAATTTTTCGTTTTAGTTAACGGTTGATGAATTGACGGATTATACGAAATATATTTTCGGTTTATTTGTTAAAAGTGCAAAAGATGAAAGGTAGAAGTAGGAAATATTGAAGAGACTTCGATTTTTAATAGTTCATTTTCAGTGGTCTTGATCGTCGTCGACATTTTCTTCTTGAAATGGTAAAAACTCCTGTTCTTATTCGATTAAAATTCTCATTTTTAAAATTTTCAGCTATCAAACATTTGCAATATTTCATCATTTGATCTCAAAACTGAATCAAATGGTTCATTATTCGAAAGTATTCTTTCAATTTGTGTTCTTCTCTCCTATTTCAAATTAAACAATCATCTTCCAAAACCTTTACGTGAAGTAATTTTGTCGTTTCTCTTTTGTTATCAAAAACACGAAAAACAACTGTTTATCTAGTTTATTCACGACAATGTGGATCTGTCGGATGTGACACGTGAACATCTCGAAGACACAATTTATAAACTCATTCATTACGAATTTCACGAAAATCAGTATCAACATAGTTTCAATGTTTTCGAAAAATCATTGGTAAGACCAAGTGTTTGTTTAAACGAAACATGTTGTTTTTGTTTTCATTGATTTAGCATTGGTTGGACTCGTCCAAACACTATTCAGCGTTGTTTCAAAATGCCGAAGATGTGAAAGTTTATTTCAGTGAAAATAAAGTTCAGTTATGGGAAACAATTCAAGGCAAATCGGTTTGATGAATAACAACGTGAATTTCGAGTTGATTTTTGTCTCTCGTATTTAGATTCAATCGTTAACCGATGAGAAACTTCGATTAGCTTTTCAACAAGTTTTTGTTTTGAGTTTCTTCGATTTATTTCTTGATTTCAATCGGGCTAAACAATATCTCGACGTTTGTGTTTTTTCGAATGAGAAATTCGTTGAATGAACTCGAGATTTCGTTGTTTTAGGATTTAATTCCATGTTTAAAAAATGCTCATACTCAACTTGTATCGAAAAAGAAAGTCAAAGGTAGTTAAATGAAGAATTCAGCTGATTTTTCGAATGAAAAACTGTTGATTTAGTTGCAGAAGAATCATCATGGATCGAGATTTTTATCGATATACTTCTATCGATGGATACGAAAAAACAACATGAAATCCGATCGATTATCAAGAAAATCTACCATCAAATTGTTCCTTATGTTAATGAAAGTGCATTGAAATTAATGCTTCAAGTAAAGAGAAATTCTGTTGAGATGAACATTTGCCTTTACGAAAATCGAATTTTTAGACAATTTCAGTGCAAAATGAAAATGAAGATGACGAACATGAAGATGAAGGAGACGATGAGGATGACGATGAAGATGAAGAAGAAGACGATGATGATGATGAAGATTTAATGGAAAATGGCGATGTTAATGAAGAACTTCGAAAGGCTGTTGAAAAGGCACTTGGTGATGCAGCAGTTAAAGAAGAAGAAGACGAAGAAGTACAATGACAAAAATTAGCTATTTAATTGATTTAAAAAAAAATGTTTAGGATGATGTTGAAATGGATGATGAAGCAATGCTTCGTTTAGATCCGTTGCTTGCCGAAGCATTTCGATCACAACTCAAGAAATCTTCGAATTCGAAAATTATCAACGAAAAACTTCACCATCAATTTCGTGTTCTCGATCTCATTGAATCTGTCATCAAAAAAGATGATCGAATGAAATTTGTTCTAGTAATTTTCTTCTTTCTTTCATTTCAATCAACAATAAACAAAAAAAATCAACATCTATTCAGATCAGTATTCGTCCATTGATTGAAACAATCACAAATCTTCCGAATGCAGCTGCTTACAAAACAATGATCGAACGTCTCGATTCGATTCTTCGTCAATTATCAAATCGAAAAGTACAATCTGAAATTCAAAGGATCAAATTGATAATCATATTTCTAGATTGGGCATGCGGATATACCAACAACCGATGAATGCTTAGATTTATTTCGTTATTTAACATCTCTTGCTGGTCTGTTGAAATCGAATGAGCAAAGGAATTGACTTAGTTTTCGTTTGTTGTTTAGGTACTCGAATAAAATTAACGATCGATACGTTAACAAAAGTATCGATGTTTGTGGTAAAAGGAAATTGTCTGACGATGATATTGAGTTTGCGCATTTGTGATTTATTTATTTAGATAAAATTATGTTTACATGTTGGCAAAGCAGAAGAACGATTAGCTGGCGTTGAAGAAACGATTTTAACGGCATATGAAGGCGGATTTCTTCGTTTTCTTCAAGCTAAACAGTAGAATTTCATTTGAATTTTAACTTTTTTAAATTAAAAACTATCGAATTAGACCTAAGGAAAAAACGCCAACTAAGAAAAAAGGCAAACAAAATGAAGAAGAACCGATTAGTCTCAATCAATCAGTCGTTCATCCGAATATAATCAAGGAATTTTTCATTCGTTTTCCTGAGTACGGAACTCGATTGATGTTGTTAATGGTTGAAACATCATTGAAAGACAATGTCAATTGGAAAAAACGAGTAAATCTCATTGGAAATATTTTTCAATTCACATTGTTTTTCGTTCGTTCATTTAAAGAACATCGTTTGCGGAACATTGAACAACTTTTTCAATAAAAAACAAGTAAAAACAAAAGCTTTGAAAAGTCATTTTCAATTTCAATCGAATTCAAATTTAGTTGGACAAAGTCGATGAAAATCTACTTCAATCAACGATTGATTTAGTAGTCAAAGTATAAACATTCAGCGAATAGATCAATTAGAAAACGAGAAATTCAATTGATTTAGATGTCTTCGGATTCGAAATCATCGAAAATTGAATCACTACATGTGATAACAAATCTTATACAAAAATTAGTTCTCATTCGAGTAAAATTTGTTCATTCGAATTGTTAGAAAAAGAAAACAAATCTGAAATATTTAGAATCCAACATTGACAAACAAACAAGCATCGACTCTATTCGATGCTCTTTCAATTGTCATCAAAGCTAAACCGATAAACAGCGATAAACAACGTAAACAAATACTTAATCTTATACAATCATTTAAGAAAAGGTTTGCTCAATTGAAATCAATAAGAAAAAAGCAAAGTTTCAGCGTTTTGTTTGTTTTTTAAAGATTTAATTTATCGGTAAACGATGATTTGATGAGTTTATTATCGAACAAACGTAGATCATCGTCGCAATCGAAGACAAATGGCAAACAAACATCGAAAAAAATGAAAACAACCGATGAAAAACCTGCAATCGAAGTTGATAAACAATCGATTACCGATTGTCGACAAATGCCCTTTCAAGGAATATAAATTCACTGTGTTTCTTGTTTTGTTTTTCTGTTTTTGTTACTCCAAAACAATGAGAAAAAAAAATAAACTAAATTTTGGAGATTTGTTTTGATTGTAGATTAGAAAAAAGAGAAGAGCAGTGATGAGTGCTAGTTCACAAACGATATCTACAGCAGTTCAAATTGCATTCGATGCCAATCCAACGCCACATCATTGCGGTTATTGTGATACAAATGGAAGTTGTTCAGCAGGTTTGCATCTTTTAACTGAGATTAGTTTAAGAAAAGTTCGTTTATCAAATTGTGGATATTGTAAAACTGAGAACGAAAAAAAAATTTCCTTTGGTAAATAGATCAAATCGAATTCGAAATAAATTTTTCTTTTGTTTAGGTGTTGTTGCATCGACAATGTTGATTGATGATTATCAAGCTTTGATGGATCGTGGATGGAGAAAGTGAGATCGATTGATCAAAGAAATTCTTCTTCAATTTCGTTTCTTTTTTTTGTCAAGATGTGGGACATATTATTACAAAGCATTGATGAATAAAACCTGCTGTCCTTTGTATACAATTCGGTAAAAGAAATTCATTCGAAAGAAAAAATGTAGAATTCAATTCGATGTTTAGTTGTGACACGAAAAAGTTCACGATTTCTCGTTCACAACGTAAAATCGTTCAATCAATGAACCGATTTATTAATTTGAACATAAAACCCGATCAAAAAACCTCGAATACGCAAGTCAATCCACCGATGACAGTTCGTCAATGGATTGAAACGCCCAAAACTACTCGTGCTAAACAATTGACTCAACACTTGTTAACACAAAATACACGTATGAAGAGAAAAATCTCTTGAGAAAAAGAAAAGATTATTATTTTTTCATTTGAATATCAAGTGCCATCAGATGATCTTGTGAAATATTTACCTTCACGTCAAAAACGTTGGTATAAAAAATTACTTAAATTAAAAAATGCAAATAAACTTTCGTTCGATACCGGTTTGTTAAAATTCTCAATTCTTGCAACAATAACAACAAAAAAAGTTTCTTTTCGAAAGATGTGAGTCTCTTAATCAAACGATACAATCGCCTGTCGAACAATTCTTCGACAACTCTCGAACAACTCCTTCAATTCAACGAGAACAGTTCAAATAAACTCGAATTTCGTCTTGTTCGTTCATATCCTCCATCGACTGAATTCACTCAAACACTAACTGAATCTCATTCAGTTTACAAACGCTATCAAATGGCGATTCATCACGACACGGAATCCGAATGTACATTATCGCAATTCAAACGTTTTCTCTGTCAATCATCTTTACTCAAAGATTCACCACGCGTATCATCAGAACAAACGCCATCATGTGGTTACGGATGTTTTCATTTGCAATATTATCTTAATAAAAAATTAATCGCATGCAGTGTCATTGATATTTTACCAGGAGGTATTTCGGCGGTTTACTTTTACTATGAACCTGATTTAGGGTTCTTAAAATTGGGAGTTTATTCAGCTTTGAAGTGAAGAAAAAAAAGCCATTTCTATTCTTTGATTGTCTGATGAAATTTTGTTTTTTTTCCAGAGAAATCGAGTTAACCAGACGATTATTTCATGAAATACCCGCCATTCGATATTATTATTTGGGATTTTATGTCCATTCATGCGTCAAAATGCGATACAAAGTAAATACGATTGGACATTTTTGAATAAATCATAGTTCTGCTTTTGTATAAAATAGGGACAGTATAAACCCTCGTATCTTCTCTGTCCGGAGACGTATACTTGGCATTCAATTGAAAAATGTGTACCATTATTAAATCAGAAAAAATACTGTCGATTTGAATCGGATTTAAGCAAAGGTTGAATTCAAAAGAAAAGAAATTGTTGATTTTTGGCAATTGTAATTTTATTTTCAGTTGATACAAATGAAGAAACAGATGTCAATAATCTAAAACTTCGTGTCAACAATCGTATTATCACTCCGACTCAACTGCAAGCTATGAACGAAAATTATTTTTATTACATTCTCGAGCGATTTACAATGTTGGCCAAATTTATCGGCCGAACTTGTGCTAGCCGTATAATAATTGATTTAAAATGAAAACTTTATATTTTTTTTATATTTTTGTTTCATTTCTTCATTCATCAGTTTGTTTCTTAAAACTGTAATATTCTAGATATTTATTTGCTCACATATTTTCAATGAGTTGTACATCGGGTTCAGCGTTATTGTTGTTGAAACAATTACGAGAATTTAATAAACATCCTGTCGAAGGCATCAGTGCGGGTTTAATTGAGGAATCAAATCCATTTGCATGGAATGTTATTCTTGTTGGACCGACTGATACGTTGTATGAAGGAGGATTTTTCAAAGCTCGACTAGATTTTCCCAAAGATTATCCATTGAAACCACCGAAAATGGTTAGAATTTTGAGTTTTACTTTCTTTTTCTATTTATTAAGCATTTTTATTCGTTCGGTAGAAATTTATTTCGGAAATTTGGCATCCAAATATTGAGAAAAACGGCGATGTTTGTATATCAATTGTAAGTTGATCTTCTTGCGTTTGATTTGATTTCGATTCTTTTGCATTAGCTTCATGAGCCAGGCGTTGATCAATTCGGTTATGAACGAGAATCCGAGCGTTGGTCACCTGTACAATCAGTTGGTTCGTATTTTTTTCGGTTCGATAAAACGAAACTGAATATTTGTTTGTTTTGGATTTAGAAACCATTCTTCTTTCGGTTTTATCGATGTTAAGCGATCCTAACTGTGATTCAGCGGCCAATGTTGATGCATCAATCATGTGGCGAGATGACAGAGCAGCGTTTAAAAAGAAAGTCAGCGAATGTGTACGAAAAACTTTAGAGGAAATGTGATTGAAATCAACCGGTTGTTGTTTCGTTTCTTTTCTTTTTCTTCTTCTTCTTCTTCTTCTTCTTCATATCTTAAGAACTTGTGACATTTTTCATGCACATATATCTTCGATCTTCTTTTTACTCTGATACTCATTTCAATTGTATTACCTCTCCTAGGAATGCATGTGTTCATTCAACTTTAACCATCTAAATTAACACGAAGAACAAATATATACATATATATATATAAATAAAAAACTGAACATTCTTGTTGTCCTTGATCATGTTTTTAGATGATTTAAAAACGAGAACATCAGAAAATAGATAAATGTCGAATTATTTTTTTGAACGAATTAAAAATCTACCAGCAGCAACAAATAATAGTCATGTTCCAATACGTTTAACATCGCAAACAAAGCCAACAACGAAAGTAGCGACAGTTGAGGATATAGACGATGATGAATTGTTGGCAAGTACAATTCAATTTGAACAATCAACAGAATATAAGAAAGCCGAAGAAGATGCGGCGAAGAAAACACGAAGTGAATAGAAGAAATTCTTTTGTTTCATTCTCCAAAAATCGTTCGATTAGATTCGCAACACAATAATCCGAGTATACGTTCATTTTTCAAGCCAGTGAATTCTCCAACTAAAGATATATCAACACGAAGTAACGATAATTTCTTCGTTTTATCCTAATCTTTTGCAAGAATATTGCTATAGTGACTAATACCGCCAATAGCCGAGTGAAAAACGAATTACAGACGGTTGTTTCATCATCAAAAAAACGTCCTGCTAATGATAGTGATGATGATGATGATGATGTTATTCCATTGGAACCAACTCCACCGTCTGTTATACGACCTCCAGTAAAAAAATTACCAAATAGTAAACCTGATTTTTATACATTTGCACCTCAAAATGGTTCGTATTTTTCTTAAACAAGATTTCATTTATCGATTGATTTCAATAGAATCCGTAGCTGATCGGACAAAAACTGTTCTAACAACATTAAGAAGTCGTCGAGGACGTGGTGAAAATGTTGCTTTAACACAAATTGTTGCTAAAGAACAATTAAGACAACGAGAAAAACTAATGAGAAAACCTAAACCAACTGAAGAAGCCAAACGTACAATTCTTAGATTTTCTTTTATATTAACAATTAAAATTCCATTCTCTTGATTTTTAATTTAGCAACTGTTCCAGAACCAAAACCAGCCGTTTCATTGAAACGTAAAGCCAGTGAAATGACACCGACTTCTGCTGGAATTAAAAAGATCCGTCCGATACCAAAGGTTGATTTCTATATCTATCTATCTATCTAATAATATCCTTTTTTGTCTTTTTGAAAAAATTATAGAAGAAAAATCCATTTGAACAACTAGTCGAACAGATTACTAACACAATGACTAGCGTAACATTGAGTAGTGCTACAACGACAAATACAGTGACAATTACATCGTCAAACTCATCGACAGCTGGTTCAGTAACTGATCCAACTACAGCACAATCATCAACATCTGTAACGAGTACAATGCCTCTTCAATCAAAATCAACAGTTAATAAAGATATGAAAAAGAGACCGAGAAAAATTCATAATTTCGATGATTATCTTGTTTATATTTTGAAATGGCCGGTAACTTTACTAGATGAATTAGGTTTGCAACAGAAATAATTTCTTTATTTATTGGTAAAATTTATACTAACTAATTAAACAGAAATGGAATCAAATATTCTTGCGAAAGATTTTCTCGGCGAAGATAATTATCCTATGCCAGTAGTTGAACTTTATCCATCATTCGAAGAATATGAAGGTATAACTTTACCTTGGTTATTCGAAGAAACATTTGAAGAAGTATAGAAACGTTTAATTTGAAGAAAAACAAAAAAAACATTCATTTCTCGTCAATAGATCAAACGAAGTGTAAAATTAAATGATCATAAATTAGCTGGAATCGAATATGAAGCTGTTCTACCTCAAATACGTCTTCTCAATAACGGTCTTTTCGAGCTCAGAGCTCAGATTTTACAAAAACGAACGAATAATCAACATCGAGAAATGTACAATGAAGATGATTTAGTTGTTGTTTCGTTTGAAAAACAATCACCGAATAAAATCTTCGGGCTTATTCGAACTGCCGAAAGAATTATTGATAAAGCTCGTCTACATAAATCATTTCGTATGTTGACTCATTTTATGTTGTTTTTCGTCTCAAATTCCGAGTTATTTAGACGAACATCCTGATGTGAAAGTTAAACCTCCGATTTGGTTTTGTTATGAATATAGCATTCGTATATTTGGTAACGGAATGAAAATTATCGATGGATCAAAAATAAAACTTAAAGTAGATTTGTAAAAACCGAGTTTTTCCAAATCAAAATTTTGGTTTTTCTTTTAAATTAAAAGGCAATCACTTCTTTAACAGCAACATTACGTCGTTTTAAAGCCCTTGCATCCATGCGTTCATGTCCTCTATTTCAACATTTGCTAAGTCCATCATTAAATAATCCAGTTTTCGAAATTCCAACTAAACTTGAATGTTCTATGGAGGACAAATATTTTCAAGTAAAGATTTGGCTTCATTATTAGCCGAGAAAACGATTTGTTTTAGGCGTTTAATGATTCACAACGAACGGTTATTGCTGAAGCTGTTTCAATGATGTCGATGGTAAAAGATGATGATCAAGCTAAGATCTATATGTGTCAAGGACCGCCGGGCACTGGTAAATTTCTTTTAAAATCTTATTCATATTCAAAAAACAAACATTCGACTTGAACAGGAAAATCTCAAACAATAACCGGTATTGTTCGTGCTCTTTTGCAATTGAAAACATTACCAGCATCCAATGATCAATCACCAACTGTATCTTCATCAGTTCCATCGAACAAGAAAACGAAAATTCTTATTTGTTGTCCTTCGAACGGTGGTTGTAACGAAATCGTTCGTCGTTTACTCGATGTTTTTACACACAAATCGACCAAAGGCGGCGAAGACACATCACAAAAATGTAAAATCAATCTCAGTACTTTCTCTGAAGTGACTTTTTCTCTATTTTAAATTTCAGTACCATTCAAATTAATTCGTTGTGCTCGTGGTGGTGCTGTTAGTGAAGATATTAATAATGTTTCACTTGATATACTTACTCAAAAACAATTCGACGAAGGTTTGATGATTTCGTTTGAAGAGAATATTTCGAATCGGATGTCAATTTAGAATTAAACAAAGGTGGACAAAATGAAACTATTGAAAAAAATCTAGCGAATAAAGAAAATCAAAAGAAACAATTAATCGCACGAATCGAAGCAGAAAAAAAGAAACAAACGAACAAACAAATTTCAGAAGAGGTGCTTTTTTTTGTCAAAAAAATACTTCCGCATTATTATTTGATTTTATTCTTCGAATTTATAGTTAAAAGATTTAGAATTGAATTTAAAAGAAATAACTGAAAGTATCACTCAATTACAACAAAAGTCTCGAAAAGTATGAAAAACATAACGTCAAATAAATTATTAATTAACAATTTAATTTAGACAATGCCTGAAGCAGCACGTCGACAACGTGAACGAGAAATAAAACTTGAGTTACTCAGGGAATGTGATATGTACGCGAGAAGATTTCGAATTTGTTCTATTCATTTGATTGGATTGATTTAGTTGTGTTTCGACATTGAATTATGCAGGCAATTCGATTTTCGATAGTTTTTCTCCATTTGAAAACAATCCACCATTGAATAAGCGATCGAATTCAACAGGAAAAATCATAAAACCAACTTCGAGTTTATTCAATTGTTTGATTATTGATGAAGCTGGTCAATGTATTGAAATTGACAATTATATTCCACTTCGACTTGGAATTAATCGAATTATTCTCGTCGGAGATCCTGAACAACTGTATTATATTTAAAAATAAAACCTACGAAAATTGTTTCAAAATACTTTGCTGTTGTTGTTGTTTAGTCCAGCAACGATTCTATCTCGGCGAGCATTAGATGCCGGTTTAAATCAATCGTTATTCGAACGACTTTATAAATTATTTAAATATGATTTAAACAATCCTATTCGTATGCTAAATGTCGTAAGAATCAATAAATTTCTTCTCTTGCCACGGATTTCTCTTCAACTAAGTCGTGTTTTTTTTTCAGCAATATCGAATGCATGATGAAATATGTAAATTTCCATCCATGCATATCTATCGTTCGAAATTAAAAACCGATCCAGGAATCAATCAAAAACGGTAAATGATTTACACTAAAAACAAAACCACCTGAAAAATTCTATCTAGGAAAAAGTTTCTACTCAAACCATATATGGTACTCGATGTTGTCAATGGTCAAGAACAATTAGATCCCGTTAGTCAATCGTATGGCAACGTACTCGAAGCAGAAATCGTTGCTTGTCTTGTGCAATTTATCAATGAAACAGCCAGAGTGCCATTTAATCGTACGTTGCTTCTTTTTTGTGTGATGATACGAATTCGAAAAATATTGTTTTGAATAGAAATCGGTATTATTACTCCGTACAATTACCAAGTCAAACTTATTGAACAACAATTAATGCAAAGAAATTTACTTCAACAACAACAAAAAATCGAAATAGGAACAGGTTAGTTGATTTTGCAGGCGGTTTTTTGAAAACTAGATCGTTGAGTTTTTTTTAGTCGATGCCTTTCAAGGTCGACAAAAAGATGTTATTCTTCTATCCTGTGTTCGTGCAACACAAGTCACAGATTCAACAACTATAGTTGGAATCGGTTTTGTTGCTAATCGACAACGTTTAAATGTTTCATTAACTCGAGCTAAATACGCGATGTATATCTTAGGCCATATGAATTCTTTAAATGTAAGAGTTCTTCTTTTTTTTTTGTTGTTGCTATATCAATGAATTTTGAATATAGACAAATGATGATTGGAAAAAATTGCATTCAAATGCTGTCGAACGAAAAACTCTTGTACAATTAACGTCATCTGATCAATTTCAATTGTTAACTAAAAAACAGCAAGATGCTCAGATCCAAAACATAGCATAAGATCTTTTTTCCTAGTACTCCTGTTTTTTTTGACGTTTTGTTTCTATTGTTTATATGTTTATTTTCTTTTCTTTTTGTTAATGATGTTGCTTATTTCTGTTACTATACTGGTGATCCTCAATATACATATATATATATATACATACAGATGAATAATTTATGTTAAGCTCAGTCTTTGAAAGACTTTTGATATATGAATAAAGATATTTCAGAGAGAAAATGTTGTCTTTTTAAGATGTCTCATTTGCGTTTTATGTTGACGTTACGTTCATGTTTATTGAACATGAAATATTCTCGAACAGTATGTTCGCTTGCACCACGATCTTATTTCCCGACGAAATCATTCGATTTCCAAGCATCTGTCGTCGTTAGACCACAGCAGATTTGTCAGTTTTCTTTGTCAGCAAATCAATATGCTCGACGACATGATAAAACAAGTTCGACTGTCGAAGAAGATCTAGATGACGACGATGAAAAACAAGACGCAGATGATGATGAAGATTCCGATCAAGTAATTTACAGAATTGAAAGTTATATATTAGTTGCGTTTATTGTAGAGTGAACAAGATAAAATTCGAAATAGTATTGAACAATACAAACTTCCTAAAGGTAAATATCGGATATCAAATTGGAAATTGATGGATTGATTGATTATTTATTTAGGATATCGAATAATTATAAAACATCTCGCTTCACTTCGTCTCGATCTCATCTGTTCGGCGGGTACTGGCATGGGACGAAGGTATCTTCTATGCGAAACGAATATATTTCATTTTTCTTGTTTGCAGTGCTATTGAAGACGAATTCTATGGTTCAAAATTACGTGTCAATGGTGAAAAATCATCAAAGAAAGCGCAACAAGTAATGATATTCAACTGTTTTATGTAGTATATCTGCCTTTTTTTCCGTCAAGGTTAAAGAAGGTGATGTTATCGATTTGGTAGTTGCACGTGTCGAAGGTGCAAAATATAAATCCAAACGAATCATTGTTTATAAAGTTTTCGAAGAGAAATCACTGAAAAATAAAGTCAAAGTATGCTTAGTTGCATGGCGTCAAGGTATTGACGTCGATGGTTCACGATGGAATTAGTATATTTTTTTGTTTGTTTTTCTTTTTTAATAATAAAAATTCTTCTATTCAAATCCGTTTGTTGGTTATGAATAGGAATTGTAATTACTGAGACATTTCAGTACTTGAAGACCACGAATGAAATCATCGAGTGGTGCATCTAAAATATTCGTCATTTGCTAAATATCTATCTGTAAAGATCTGATTCGATAGCATACTACAGTATTCGACAAGTCCATGACACGTTTCAATAGTCAATCGATCGTCAATCGATAATGTATCATCAGAAATTGTGTCATTTGAACCGGTTTGAGTATTTGAACTTTCATCATCTTCGTCTGAATCTCCTTGATGACGATATGATAGATAATTTGGATGCAATGAAGGTATGTATGGAAATGAAAGTGAATAGCCAGGATATTGCAAATGCAACAATTCCAAATGATGATATTGCATTTGTCTGATACAAGCTTGAAGATCGCTTTGGAATTGTTGTTGATTTATTGTCAGTGGATGATAATGTTGAGTGTTGATCATATTTTGACTTTGTTCATAGAGTTGTTGTAGTTTAATTTGATGATTTTGGAGTAAATTATTGAAATACATTTGATTGAGATCTAGAAAATACAATCGATGGAATGACAAGAAAAAAGACCAAGGAGAATTATTTGTCGACCAGCGATTGTTTCATTTCGTGGTGGTGATGATGGTGTGATTGGAACTGAGAATGATGATGAATCTGGCGGTGATATCGCAGGAGAATTCGATTCATTGAACATTTTTTTCGTTAGATTAAGTTGTTTTAATTCATTTCGAATTTGTTCACATTTCGTTAAACATGTATCGCAAAGATTAAAAATAATATCGGTTTGTTTATCATAATCTTTGATTAAACGAGATTTTGCTGCTTGTTTCAATGTCATCGATTTATAACTTGGTGAATGTAGAACTTCATCGGCAGCATAATCAACCGAAGCACGCGGATCATCCGTAAGAAATTGTGTTTCATGTGTAACGAAATAATTCAAACAATTGGAACATAGAGGTAATTGATCGTAGTAACGTGAAATAAAGAAAACAAGTTCATAATCGATATTTGAATATTTTTGCCAGCGTTGATTGGCTTGAAGAATTTTGTCGTGAATTCGACGTTGTCGTTCTTCGGAACGTTTAGCTCGTTTTTCGGTACGACGTTTACGAATCGATTCTTCACTGCCTTTGTGTATAACAAAATGTCGGCTGCCATCTTTATTCAAATCATCTTGAATCTTTAATCGTGATGTTTTCTCCTGTATTTGACTATTCGGACTTAGTGTCTCACTACTACTACTCGAACTCGATGAACTAATCGATGTTGTATTCGAAGGAGATTCGTATGGTATTGAATTGAGATTATACGATGAATATTTATACAATGAATCACTTGCTGGATTTCGAATGGAGAGTAATGATGAAGATGCTGTCAGAGATTTACTATTATTGATTTCGAAATTTGAAAATCAAGAAGAAGAAAAGAAAATTTTCTCCTACCAATTCGTTGAGTTCGTTGTGATTTGATCGGAAGATGAGCAAAATTCATCGTCATTATCAAGATCGATTTCAATCAAACTCGAAGATTGTGAAACTTCACAACAATTCTTAGATTTATTCAAATAGCTTGCGATGGATTGTGGTTGTTTCTTTCGATTTTTATTCGAATGCTGAAAACATAATAAGAAATTGATTAACCAAGAACGAATCATTATCGAAATGATTATGAATTTAGAAAATTCTATTGACATATAAAAGAGTACCATCAAATGGTTCATGGATCATAATTGATGAACTAACAAATCAAAATTTAAAAAAGAAAAATCATTAACAAAAATTCTACGCGCAGAAATATATTCAAAAACAAAACAAAAAACAAATGTATATCGCTATCTTAGTTATCAAAGAAAGATAATAAGAAAAACGTTCTCATATTACCATAGGAAGACAAATAAACGCATAAGAAATCTCAATTTAGAATGTTTCCACATTTTTCAGTTGGTGTTAGCCTTGGCATAGTAACTATTTGATGAATAACTCATTGTTTATTAGTTTTGTTTTCTCTAGTCATTACCGTATCGAGCAGCAATATTACCGTCGTTTTCGAATGGTACGCAAATACATATTAGTGGCACACCGACTGGAGATAGGTCGCTATTTTGTTTTGTATTTATGATAGCCTCAATTCTTTGTTTGTAAACGTCGGATTTAGATTTGAGGTGAATTTAATAAATGATCGAAATGATATTGTTTTACATTTTAATCCACGATTTGATAGTCATATACTAGTTCTTAATAGTGGTATGAGCAATATCATTCGATGATATGTCAATATTATCGTTTTGTTTGTTATTTAGTTCAAAAAGGATCATGGGGACAAGAAGAACGCCATCGATTACCGATTCAACGTTGTATGCGCTTCACAATGATGATTTTAGCAACAGATGACAGTCTAAGAGTATAAATTGAATTGTTTGTAATTTGTAAATAAGTTTTTGTTTTCTATACTTTCGTTTGACATAGTTTTATGTTAACAATCAATATGTTTGCGAGTTTCATCAACGAATATCATTGTACTCAGCTGATTTAATAGAAGTCAAAGGAGATATTAGTTTAGAATCTGTACAAATCTATCCACCTACAGCAGAAGAATCTTGTTTTAAAGTTCTACAGATTGGATCCATTCAACCTTGTCACATGCATGTAGGTTCTCGAATTACATTATCAGGATCTATTTCTCTTGATGCAAAACAATTTGAAATTAATTTATTACAAGGCTATTCCGATGCCGATGATATTGCTTTTCATTTCAATCTACATTTTGACTCGCGAACTATTGTTAAAAATCATCGACGAAATGGTCAATGGGGTCAAGAAGAAAATCAATCATTTCCATCGTCCATGCCATTAAAACCTGGTTCGTCATTCAATCTTGAAATTACATGTTATTCAGATAAATATACAGTAAATCGTAGTTTTATTAAATCGAAAATAAGATCAATTTAATTAGATACAAATGAGAAATATTCTCATTGCTGAATTTTATCATAAAACAGCTCCTGGATCTGTTGGTAAGGTCGTAGGATTGCAGTGCAAAGGTGATATTACACTTACTTCTATTGGATAATTTCGAATTCGAAATTATTTTCTAGCAAAAAATTCATCGTTTTGTTTTTTTCTTTATAAATAAATAATGTAATCATCTTAGTTGGTAGAACATGAACTTTCTACTTTGCTATTCGGACATTTGAATCAAACGCATTTTTTTTTGTTAGTCATCTTTGCTTTTCTTTCTGATAACGTTCTTATTCATGTTGAATTTTCTCGAACGATATTATTATTAATTTTTATTTATACAAAACATTTGTTTTACTAAAAGGAACTCACCTAGCGCCGTAGATAAGACTCGTGAGGGTGAATAAATATGTTTAATCAACTTATCTCTCTCTTTTTATTTTTTTTTCTCTCTCTATCTCTCCTTCTAATGCGATACTATGAGCGTATATTTAGATATATAAATGAAGTTCTTTTTCAGTATTCTTTACTTTCTTCATCCAACTGTTTCAGTAAAAACAATTCAATTACATCTTAACAACTAACAACATGGGTCAAGTATGTTTTCTTTTTCGATAAAACTCGTTTGTATAAATCTACGTATATTCTTTTCTTTTGTCTAGCAACACAGTACCGAATCACAATTCGTAAGTATTTTCTACTTTTGCATAGATTTCGAAATCGAGATTTGCATATTGCGTCTAGAGCCTTCCCTATGAAACAGCAATCGTACCAGCTATTGGCTATGGTACTCAAGTTCATGTCTATGGTACAGCCACTGGCGATCGGTAGGTTATCGATTGATTCTATTTCAAGTTTTATTCGTATATAAATTGTTAAGATTCGAAATCAATTTGGCCAACAATCGTGGTGATATCGTTTTACACGTTAATCCACGTGTCCGTGACCGTGTCTTGGTTTTGAACTCAGCACCAGCTGGTAACTGGGGTGGTGAAGAACGTAAATCATTAAACTTTACAACCGGTGATGAATTCAAACTTATCATCATGGTTACTGAACAAGCCTTCAAAGTACGATCCATTTTTTTTTGCTTCTCTCGATCGAGACAACTTTTAATTTCAGATTGCCATCAACAACGAACATGTTGGTGATTTTAACCATCGATTACCACTGAATCTTGCTGAATTAGTTACAGTCAAAGGTGACTTTAACTTAACCAACCTTGTTGTCTATCCAGGTTTCAGTCCATATGGTCAACCATGGCACTTCGAAAAAGTAATATATCGAATCAATGCTTTTGTATAATAAACCTTATTATTTTTTTTTCAAGGAAACACCAATTCCAATCAATGTTTTTCCTGGTAAGATCTGAGTTTCTTAAGATCAATTTGTAAATAATCAAAAATCTCTGTTTAGGTCGTGTTTTATACATTGATGGTCGTGCTGATGATCATGCATCACGATTCGAATTCAATTTATTAACCGATACATACAATGGAGCTGATGTTGCATTCCACTTCAATCCTCGATTCAATCAACAACAAGCTGTTCGAAATTCGTGCCAAGGTGGTGGCTGGGGACCAGAAGAAAAAGAGGGTGGATTTCCATTACAACCTGGTCAAAACTTCGAAATTCAAATCATCTGCTATCCAGAATTCTATCAAGTAGGAAATTTTCTTGTCGATTAAAAATCATTTCAAAACATTGTATTTTTCTTTAAAGGTTAATTGCAATGGTCAACCATGGTACACATTTCGACATCGTTTACCATATCAATCGGTCAAAGCTTTACAAATCAAAGGTGATACCACAATCACAAGTGTTCGTGCTTTATAAAAAAAAACAGATAGTTTTCTGTTAATTGAATTTCAAAATAAATAAAACATTGAACTATTCACCTTCAATTCTATCGGTTCAGATGTACTCAGAGATTGATGCAATTAGCTCTTATTCGAAAAGAAAACATGTCGATATTTTATGAATGCCGACTGCTCTTGAAAATAGAATTCATTCGAGAATAAAATATGCATCATATTTGACAAATGATTCTCGTGAGATAAAAGTTGGTAAGAAAATATTTATTGTATTTCAATTCAGACTGTCCCACGGCATTTTCTGCATATGCTATCATATTTTATTTTTTGGGTTATTCGTAATTGTTTTCTTCCTAACTGACACTGTCAGGGGTCATGTGAACGCGCAAAATAGTTTGTAAGGTATTTTTAACCCATAATTCGACATTTCTTTTATTATTCGAATCAGAAAGAGAAAAAATACGACGTCATACAATCACTTTTTGACAAGAAAAAGAAAAAAATAGAAAGCATATGATCAAATGTTTTTACTTGGAGATTATATTTCTAGGTTTTTTCCAACAAGGAAACCATAGATTAATCATCGATCGATAATAAAAAAAGAACGCAATTTAAAATAATATCGATAACTATTTACAAACGTTTTTTTCCTTTTCGTAACACTCTATATAAATGTTCTCTGTCATGTACCAAAAATTGTGCAATTCATATAAAGAAAGAACGAAGAAAAACGAACGCATAGTCAGCTGAAGTAAGAAAGTATAACGCGCTGGGTTTTTTTTCCGCATCTATTATTATTATTCACTCTGATCACAGTAGTCGACGAGAGAGAGAAAAAGAGAGAGCAAACTGGTTTATAAACTGCGACTACTTGTGCATATCGAAGAATAAATCATTTGACAAGTCAACAAGTAACGATGCACTCAATGGTGTATTCTTTTCATTACATTGGTAGTAAAGACCGTGATCAAAGGAGAGAATCTAATGAACGATCGAAAACTGATAAATCAGTAACATCATCAGCTCAAACAAACAAAGCAAAAGATTCTCCTGGTGCTTCATCATTACGTTCGCCACCGTCAACAACGACAACAACATAATTCTATGTGAATTCTTACTCTAAAATCAATTATTTCTCGGAACATGATCTATTTCTAACAATCAAAACCTGTTTTTCTCTTTTTTTTTATTGTTTTTCAATAAAATGTTCTGAAAGTACAAAAAATATTACGATTCGATCTGTCTAATTAAGACTCTCGTCCAAACCTCTTGATAATTATTTTTCTTGAATAGTAAATCACCGAGACAATAAAAAATAGAGCGAGAAAAAAAGAAATAAGAACTCAATAAAACCTTACTCAATATATCAGAATTATATTTAATACTATTTATTAAGTGCACACATTCAATTCTCAAGCCATTCGAATAACAAAATGGCTAACTTATATTTATTCAGTGTACTTTTTGGGTGCATGGTTATCATTCACTGTTACAATATACGACATGATTTATTCGATCGAACATGTAAATAAAAATTTTCAAGACGAAAAACTCCATTGTTCTGTTCTGTTCTTTTCTATAATTCGTAATGCAGATGAAGAAGAATCTGAAGAAGCAATCCCTCAGATTTTCGAACCTTCATCAGACGTCGATGATTGTATACCAGTACAAGCTGTCAAAGACCTCGATTGTCCGCTATCGACAACAAATGCCATGTTTAAAGATCTATTTAATTCAATTTGTCATCAACATCAACTATGTTATGCTTGTGTAAATCGTTTCAAATGATTCTCGTCGAAGAAAAAAAAACATTTTGAATTTTTAGGGTTTCGCACATAATATAACTGCACGTCAATGCAATGAATTATCATTAAAACAAATGAAAACTATTTGTCTCGCACATAATGATACAATATCCGTATTGAACTGCTTTCGCAAACGATTTGCAGCTGGTCTTCTTCTTCGTCTTCATAAATATCAAACAACTAGTGACTCTCGTGGATACGCATTTGAATGTAAACAACCGTGCGTTGTCGATTATTTGAATTCCGAATAAAACAAAAAATCGAACACTTATCTATTGAAATCATAAGATTAATATGAATATGCGTATGTATTTCTTAGTTTTGTCTATGAAAGCATTTAATATGTTATCATTCTTTGTACAAATTCATTATTTTTCACGTTTATACGTACGCGTGACAAAAAAAAGAAAAGAAAAGATAACGAATAGTTCAATCCACACATCGTATTAAAAAGAGAGAACGAGAGAAATCGATGGTGTGGAAACGAAAGAAAAATATCTAAGATGAACAGATAAGTCAACAGTTTTATGTACTATATGGAAGACATAGAAGAAAGAAGAAGAAGAAAAAAATGAACAAATAGTCTTTTTTTTTTGAATTATTTTTGCATTGATTTTTTTAATAAGAGAAATATAAGAACACATATCAATTAGGAAAAGGAAAGAAAATATCTGACATAACAATGAATTAATTGCATATTTGCTTTTGGTTGAATTATCATTTGGCACCCTCTTTGACAACAGGTACAACAACGGGTGCTGGAACAGGAAAATTCTGTGGGTCAAATTGTCTGAAATAAGGATGATTAAGACATTGTTTCGCTGAAATACGTCGAACTGGATCGTAGACAAGCATTTTCTATAGATAAAATCAAACATGAGAATATATAAGTAAAAAAAAACGAACGAGAAGTAAATCGAGCGCATCATCACGCATTCGATCGTTGAGTAAAGCTGATAAATCACTACTTTGTTTCCAACGTGGAAACGAAGATTTGAATTCTGGTAAAGAGACAACGCCAGGCCACGTTTCATCGGTCGGTGTGCCGAGTGTTCTGAAATTCGAAGATAAAGACAAAATAAGGATTCAAATCACAACAAATATCTACCGAAATATACGAAAAAGTTGATCGATTTCTGAATCGCCTTGAAACAATGGTCGTTTTGTGTACATTTCAGCAAAAATACAACCAACGGACCAAACATCAACTAAAAACGATTCCGTTTTCTATTCATATTTTGTGTCTTCTTTCAAAAAATCTACCTGGACATGAGTAACGTGAAGCGCCGAGCAAGACTTCAGGCGCTCGATACCACAATGTAACAACCTATTCGAAAAATTTCCTGAGCATTTTTCAATCTAATTCAGGGTCTCTTACTTCATGTGTGTATATTCTCAATGGTACACTAAATGCTCGTGCTAAACCAAAATCAGCCAGTTTAATAATACCTTTGGTATCAACGAGTAAATTTTGTGGCCTAGATCAAATAAATTCAAAAAAAAATCGAACTTCGACATAATTTCCTTTTGCTACTTTAAATCACGATGAATGATTCGACGACAATGACAGAAAAGTAACGCATCAGTCATTTGATACATATAACTCTAGAAGAATTTGCCGCATAGAAAATCCAATTAGAAATCCTCATGATGTTTTACTCGAATTAACGACGCATCCATATCTTCATTTTCGCCTAAGCAATCTAAATATTTCTTCAAATCCATGGCTAAATATTCGAATATTAAATAGAGACGAGCATCCGTAAGAATAACATCACGAAGTCTTAATAGATCAAACAAAACCATTCATTCGTTTTTGCAATCCAATCGCTTGTTTCGTCTTACTGCACAATACTTTGATGTCGAAGTTCTTTTAAAATCGAGATTTCTCGAATCGCTGTCGCCGGTACGCCATCATCTTCGCCTTCTAATCGAATCTTTTTCAACGCATAAATTTGCGATGTCGGTCGATGACACACTTTATACACAATACCGTATGTACCTATGAACCAAAACGTTGGTTAAATAACCTAAGGAAAAAACTTGATATGAACGAATACCTTCTCCAACTTTACTCAGTCTTTCAAAGTCATCGATATTAAACTGAGATGGCATGTCGTCAGATGAATCTGAAGAAGAACAAGAAATCGAAGTTTTACAATCGAATAACAATTGCGCACGGCAATGATTCTTGATTATGTAGTCAGTCTGATCGCGCAACAAAGGCCAGCCAATCGAACAAAAGACGTGTTTCGGTTTAGTTCGAGAAAATTTCCGACAAGTTCGAACAGATCAATTCGAAAAACTCGTTTTTTATCTTTAGTTTCAATAAGATTTTCATCGTTTCTTCGAGATTAATTGTCCTATTTGAACGAACGATGGCGCCACTTTTAATCACACACATTGAATCAATATTTTATTTTTATGAACTTATCAAAAAAAAGTCTCATTCACACACACGAACACAGTTTCTTTTTACAAAAAAAAGGTTGAAATCTAAGTCTATATCTGACATTTTCAAATATATCATTACTTGACAACAGTAACAAAAAAAATATAGAAAGTTTTTGAAAATAGTTTTGAAATGAAATGATTATAACCTAAGGAAAAATTTGAACGATTATTTATTTGCTAATTTTGATTCGTTTTCGAGTGAGCATCGGCATGTTTTCTTTATCTTCGTCGCTGATTAATTGCAGGTGAAATGAGGTTTCAACGATTTCCGATTGATGTGCAATCGAATCGAATGTATTCACGTGAATTTCACGAAGAGCTTGTCGTTTGCGTTTGATTTGAACCGGTGAAATCGAGTCCGATTCGAAGCTTGTCTCGTGAATAATTGATAAATCAAGTGAACGACATTTACGAATCGTTTTCGAACGTTGAACGATCGTATCGTGCGTTTGTTTGGCATGAAAATAGACGAGCAATCGAAGAAAATCTTGATCAGATCGAGATAAAATACAATCGAGAAAATCTTGACAAAATTCATCGATAAAATTCGGCGGCATTGTGAAGTTCGTTCGTTGACAAATCGATTCGATTAGTCGACGAAATGTTTTTGGAAAATTATCTTTGGTGGTTTGTTGAATACAATTTCGTAATTGTTCGATAAAATCAACGAATTCTTTTATTGATTCTGAGTTTGTCTCGAGTAAAGCTTGATAAATTGAGAGATTTTCATTTCGAGATAAACTATCGAAAGGTATCGTCGTTCGAGATTCGTGTTCAAGACAATGAACAAGTGCATAATCATTGCATACATTCAATGCTAATGCTAAATACGCACATATTGTTGATTTCAGTCGGCTCTACATTCGAAAAACAATCTCGAAAATATTCGTTCGTTTTTCTATTCGTGTTTTACTTTTTCCGTGGGTTGAAAATTTAAGTTCGAGATTTGAACTGATGCAGTTGACCAATATTGAAAAATCATTTGATCGAATGGCGTTCGAATGTTGACTTTCGAGAGAAAGATTCGTTCGAATTTCGATTCAATTCGACATCGATGTAGAACATCGAAAATATCGATTAAATCGCAACGATTTAAATATTTTTCATATTGAATCATCAGTGAATTGTTTTCATTGAGTTTTAATTTCTTTTGACAACAATCGAGAAATTCATTTCGTTGAAGATTCGACTGAAATTTTCGATAAATATCAAACATTTGCTCGAAATTCAGAATGATTTGGCTCGAATGATTTTCTTGAAAATAAAAATCAATAATCCACGATGAAATTGTTGAAGATGTTCGAAAACAGAGATCGTTCGAGTTGTTCGCTTCGAACGGTTTATCAACGAGAAAAATCTGCATCTAAAATCAATGACACACATACACACGGATATATATTTATTTATTTAATATTGCGAAACGAAAAGAATAATTATCACAAAACAACAAAATAGAATTCTTTCTATGACAACAAATATATTCGGAAAAGATTAAATAAATTGTTCGGAAAGGGCTCGAGGGGAATGTAGATTTTTTTATTCTTGTGCTTTGATGACCAAAGCTTTGCCTTTGGGATCATCGAATCGATCGTTGGATTTAATTGACATCATTCGAGTGACACCGACGAGTAAAATGCCTAGACACAATAAACTTGATGTTATACCCATCCAAATACCGCTCGTGAAAAACGATGTGCAGTAATTGGCTGGACCGAATTTGTTAGCCGTACCGTTGAATGGTTGAAACTAAAATCAAACAGATTTGTGAGATCAAGAAATGAGTTTTTAATTGTTCGGTACTTGAAAATTTCTGATGGCGAATTTGCTGTTGAAATCGTAGACGCCGCCTTTTGCTCCACCAGTTGGATTGTATTTGACGAATTGGGCAGTTGTACATGCGTATGAATAAGTAGATGGTGTGTCCATGTTACTGTGCATACCGTAGGCAAAATAACGATATGTTTCGTTGTTAAATTTAACATCATTGAGATACCAATATCGACCATCATTAACAGCAGATAAACTAAAATATTAATTTTGATTTGAAAAAAAAAATTCGATTTATTCTTTTCTATTTTCATACACTGTTTGATATTTTGTTCCTTTTTCATCATTCCAAATTAAATCCAAACTAACAACAAACAAACAATCAAAGAAATGTTCATCATTCGTTTTCGAATACATACACCGTTGAATTAGTAGTTGAACTATAATTACAACTACTTTGTTCATAATTAAGTGTTATATTTGATTTATCATTTGTACTGTTAAGTATTAAGTTATCAACAAAAAACAAACAGGCATCATCATCCGACGTGATAAGATCATCTTCGTAAATTTCGATTTCTCGACGTTGACGAGACTAAAACGAAAAAAACATGGAGAAATCGAAACTATTTTCATATCTTTGTTGAATCTCACAAGTTTTTCAGTACGAACTGGACCTGTTACCAATACCATAACGACAGTTTCGTCCGAATTAGTTCCAACACTTTCAACTGATGTTTGCATTGCATTTAAAGCTAAAGAAAAACAAATATAAAAAAAAACAAAATTTTCGCTTTATATTCTTTCAAACCATCATGTAATGTTTCGTAGATATTTGATGAGTCGATTTTGATTTGAATATGTGCACAAGCCATATTATTCGATCGATCAATCAATGAAAATGTTCTATAAGCATCATCATCGATATTAGGAAAATAACGATATTGACTGTGTTCTTTCTGTAAGACGAATATTTTCGAAAGTTATTAACCGAAATGTTTGTTCTTTTTTTTTATTACTTTGGCATCAATGAGAAGTGAATGTTGTTTTTGAGAGCCTCTTAGTAAATATTCATTTGCTAACTAGTTGAAATGAATATTTGGTTTTGTCTTTTCTTATCTCAAAGTTTAACCTACTTGATTCACGGCAAACAAACGAATTTGAATTTTGTCATCGTTTATTGCACAAATATGATTCGAAACAACATCAAGTGATGATACTTGTGATAATGGTACAGCGGTTTGAGGTAGATTTCTATTTTCAACAAAAAAAAAGGAACAAAATAATCGACTATTGAAACGATCAACATTTTCTCAAACATACGAATTGCTCCATAGAAGTACAGTTGATGAATGAACTAGATTTTGACTTAATAACGGAATGATAATGAATAATAAAGAAAACATGTCGATCTAAATAAATAGAAAATTTCAGTTTTCTCAAGTACTCATCGACTAAAACTGAATATGAAATGATAAGAAGAAGAAAAAGAAGAAGCTTGTTCGTTGTTATTGTTATTATTTATTTATTTAAACTCTCTTTCAACGAAAGAACTAGATAAAACCAATAGAGAATTCTCTAACTATTTGGAATAGAGGGCACTAGAAATTAGATAGTCACAACAGCACAAAAGAAGAAGAAAAGCAGCCAACGCCTCATTATATAGTTTTTTTTGGCGTTGAAAACTAACGAAACAAAATTTACTCATGCATATCAAAGAAAAGAACTTGCTGAAAGATAGAAATCAAAATGTTTTTTTTTTATTAATATTTTCTTTTTCTATCGAATAAATCAATCTCTGTGACTATTTCCTCCGAAGAATAACTAAAAGCAAAAAAAGCGCAGAAATAAATTCTGTAAATAAGTTCACAAATCTTTAGTTGTTTATCCTTATTTGTCCAATATTCGAAAAGTTTTTACACAATAATAATCTTGCAATATGTCCGAATTCTCTGTCGATTTCGATAGTTCTGATGATAATAGTAACAGTTATCATCATAGAATAGCGGCAAAATGGTTTGAGATATCTTTGACATCTCTGATTTTTTATGTAATTTATGTCATTGGTTTATGGAAAGTTTTCGAAAAAGCGAATGAGCCAGGTTTTGACATGAGATTTGATTCTTTTTTCGAATAAAACGTCTTCAGGTTGGGCAGCACTCATCCCAATCTACAACTTAATGGTCGAAATCAAGATTGCAGGTCGACCGTATTGGTGGGTATTACTTTATCTTATACCAATATTCGACGTAAACATTAATCTGACGACAAAAAAAAAACACCGAAAATTCAATTCATTGTCTATTTTTATTTCTAGTTGATTCCTTATGCAATTGTTAAATGCAATCTCGGTGATTGTTACGGGAAAACAATGGGCTTTAAACTTGGTTTAGTTTTTTTATCGAATATTTTTCTTCTTATTCTCGGGCTCGATGATAGTTATTATACTCCTTCGATAGACAGTGTGCATTCTCGTTCCAATTATTATTAACTCTCCGATGCTAAAAGATGATTTTGTTTTGGTTTTTTTTTTATTAATCGATATCTTTTTCTTCTTTTTTATTTTGTTGTGCTAGTTGTACGATAGCTTTTTGTTTCAATTTTCCAACGCACAAACAAATACAAAACAAAAGAAAAACAAACAACTTGAATAGAATTTTCCTTATGTTTCTTTTTTTTTCGGTTGTGATTTTTGTCTTTACGAGGATGTTTCCATTGCGGTTGTTTGTTGAATGCTTTCTTCGGTATGTTTGCCTTTAGCAGCCAATTTCGATTTCGAACGACGATCCAAAATACGTTTACGATCACGATCTAATTTCAATTTGGTGATTTGAACCTACGAAAAACAAAAGACCAATCGTATTTTCAATGAAAATGAAAAACACGAACAAACCTTCGATGGATGAATACCAATATGAACAGTATTACCATTGGCTTTTTCACGTGTAATTCGTTCAACATGAACGACGAATTTCTTTCGATAAACCTGTGTGACTTTACCGGATGGTTGACCTTTGAAATGGCCACGAGTAATCTAAGAAAATATTCTCAATAATTCTTTCGGTTCAAATGAATTTAAGCGAATAATTACCGCGACTTCATCATCTTTACGAAGTGGTAAACTACGAACATTGTATCGTCGTCGTAATTCTTTATTTAATGGTGCGCTCATTAAACGACGACGGATGTGTGATGGTGCATTGAAATAACGTTTACGAGCTTTTCGTCGTGATGATGATACAAATCGATTACGTTTCATTGTTACTTTTTACTGATCTTAAAAAACAAGAGAATCAAATGTAAAGAAAAACACGTTAGACAACGGATATAATTTCGATGAGTTGCGAACTGAATTAATGTAAAATACAGAAATAAATAATAAACAATAATTCAATCGTTCCGTGATTCATCATTCGTAGTTGATTCTCTCAATTTAAGATTTTTCAAAAAATTTCCATTTGATAATTTTATTAAGAAAATTTTCATTGAAAATTTGTAAAATTTAATTAGAAATATATTTCGAATGAAAAATATTCGCTATGCAGTTTCTGTTAGCACGTCTATGCATTTCATCGAAGGACCGGTTGCTTGGTAACGAACGAAAGAGAACTAAGATATGATAAAAGATAAAAACGACGAACACGGAAAGGAAGAGAAGAAAAACAGAGGGAAGTTTCCGGTGTGGTAACTTTTTTTTCTTGCTATTTTTCTCGTCGATGTCTGTTGTCGAGCTATTAATATGTTGTTTGTA
>ERZ778026.573-NODE-573-length-55068-cov-8.349754_pt1 | contig 55068 bp, 46 predicted proteins | sample MGYA00375756_ERZ778026 | MGnify/ENA primary metagenome ERZ778026 (study PRJEB29350, sample SAMN05389820) | bioreactor metagenome | isolation source: Ammonium sulfate bioreactor | place: South Africa: University of Cape Town | collected 2014-02-18 ... | reverse complement strand
AAGAAGTCGCCGTCGTCCACGGTCTTGAGGATCAGCTCCTTCATGTCGTAGGGCTTGTTGGCGTTGTCGGGCACCAGGGTATCCAGCGACTTGTCGGCGCGGTCCACGGGGTCCGAGGTGTAGCGCACGGGCGCCTTCTCGCGGTTGTTCAGCGGCAGGTAGTTGTAGAGGCGGCGCAGCATCATCAGCGCCTCCACGTCGTTGTCGAAGGCCATGTCGGCCACGCCGCTGCGCGTGGTGTGGGTGATGGCGCCGCCCAGCTCCTCGGCCGTGACCTCCTCGTGCGTCACGGTCTTCACCACTTCGGGGCCGGTGACGAACATGTAGCTGCTGTCCTTGACCATGAAGATGAAGTCGGTCATGGCCGGCGAGTACACGGCGCCGCCCGCGCAGGGGCCCATGATCATGGAGATCTGCGGCACCACGCCGCTGGCCAGCACGTTCTTCTGGAACACGTCGGCATAGCCGCCCAGCGAGGCCACGCCTTCCTGGATGCGGGCGCCGCCCGAGTCGTTGAGGCCGATCACGGGGGCGCCGACCTTCATGGCCTGGTCCATGACCTTGCAGATCTTCTCGGCATGGGTCTCGGACAGCGCACCGCCGAAGACGGTGAAGTCCTGGCTGAAGACGAAGACCAGGCGGCCGTTGATCATGCCGTAGCCGGTGACCACGCCGTCGCCGGGGATCTTGCTGTCTTCCATGCCGAAGTCGGTGCAGCGGTGCTCGACGAACATGTCCCATTCCTCGAAGGTGCCGTCGTCCAGCAGCAGCTCGATGCGCTCTCGCGCCGTGAGCTTGCCCTTCTTGTGCTGTGCATCTATGCGCTTTTGGCCGCCACCCAGGCGGGCCTGTTCGCGCTTTGTCTCCAGTTGATCCAGGATGTCTTGCATGCTGCGATTCCTCTAACGTCTAACGGTAAGGTTTGTCTGGTCTTGTCTTGTCGGCCGTCACTGCGGCGCCGCCACGGGGCCGGCCTGCGCCTGCAGCAGATTTCTGGCGGCCGTGCTGGCCGCGATGCGCCCTGCTGCCACGTCGGCCTGCAGCTGGGGCAGCAGCGCCCGCACCTGCGGATGCTGCCGGAAGGCCTGCTTGAGGCCGGAGTCGATACGCTCCCACATCCAGGACAGCGCCTGGCGTTCGCGGCGCAGCGCCAGGCGCCCGTTGGCCTGCTGCAGGCGGCGGAATTCCTCCACCGCACCCCAGAAACCTTCAACGCCCTCCTTCTTGAGCGCGCTGATGGTGATGACCTGGGGCTGCCAAAGGCGCTCGTCGTGGTGGGCATGCTCGGGGTTGCCGTGCATGCCCAGCAGGCGCAGGCTGGAGGTGATCTGCGCCTGCGCGCGCGTGGCGGCATGCGGGTCGATGTCGGCCTTGTTGATGACCACCAGGTCGGCCAGCTCCATCACGCCCTTCTTGATGGCCTGCAGGTCGTCGCCCGCATTGGGCAGTTGCAGCAGGCAGAACATGTCGCACATGCCCTGCACGGCGATCTCGCTCTGGCCCACGCCCACGGTCTCGACGATGACCACATCGTAGCCAGCCGCCTCGCAGACCAGCATGGCCTCGCGGGTTTTCTCGGCCACGCCGCCCAGTGTGCCGCTGCTGGGGCTGGGGCGGATGTAGGCATCCGGATGAACGGACAACTGCTCCATGCGCGTCTTGTCGCCCAGGATGGAGCCGCCCGACACGGTGGACGATGGGTCGATGGCCAGCACCGCCACCCGTAGGCCGCGCCCAATCAGGAACAGGCCCAGCGTCTCGATGAAGGTGCTCTTGCCCACGCCCGGCACGCCGCTGATGCCCAGGCGGAAAGATCCGCCCGTATGCGGCAGCAGGGCCGTGAGCAGCCCATCGGCCGCAGCGCGGTGATCCGTGCGCGTGGATTCCAAAAGGGTGATGGCCTTGGCCATCGCCCGGCGCTGAACGGCAGGGTTGCCGTTCAGGATGCCGTCTTGCATTTGCTCGGGAGTCACTGCGGCGGGCTCAGAGGCTGTTGGCCTGGCGGATCTGCTCGAGCACGTCCTTGGCGCTGGCCGGGATGGGTGTGCCCGGGCCATAGACGCCCTTGACGCCGGCGTTGTAGAGGAAGTCGTAGTCCTGCGCGGGAATCACGCCGCCCACGAAGACGATGATGTCGTCCGCGCCCTGGCGGCGCAGTTCCTCGATGATGGCCGGCACCAGAGTCTTGTGGCCTGCCGCCAGCGTGGACACGCCCACGGCGTGCACGTCGTTCTCGATGGCCTGGCGCGCGCATTCCTCGGGCGTCTGGAACAGCGGGCCCATGTCCACGTCGAAGCCCAGGTCGGCAAAGGCCGTGGCCACCACCTTGGCGCCGCGGTCATGGCCGTCCTGGCCCAGCTTGGCGATCATCACGCGCGGGCGGCGGCCCAATTGCTCGGACGATGCGTCGATTTCGCCCTTGAGCTTTTCCCAGCCCTCGGCCGAGTCGTAGGCTGCTGCATACACGCCGGTCACCTTTTGCGTATCGGCGCGGTGGCGCCCGAAAACCTTCTCCAGTGCATCCGAGACCTCGCCCACCGTGGCGCGCAGGCGCACGGCCTGGATGGACAGGTCCAGCAGGTTGCCCTCGCCGCTTTCGGCGGCCTGGGTCAGGGCCTGAAGGGCGGCCTCGACCTTGGCGGCATCGCGGCTGGCCTTGATCTGGTTCAGGCGCGCGATCTGGCTGTCGCGCACCTTGACGTTGTCCACCTCGAGGATGTCGATGGCGTCTTCCTTGGCCAGCTTGTACTTGTTGACGCCGACGATGACGTCCTTGCCCGAGTCGATGCGCGCCTGCTTCTCGGCGGCGGCGGCCTCGATCTTGAGCTTGGCCCAGCCCGAGTCCACGGCGGCCGTCATGCCGCCCATGGCCTCGACCTCCTCGATGATCTTCCAGGCGGCGTCGGCCATGTCCTGGGTCAGCTTTTCCATCATGTAGCTGCCGGCCCAGGGGTCGATCACATTGGTGATGTGGGTCTCTTCCTGGATGATCAGCTGCGTGTTGCGCGCAATGCGGGCCGAGAACTCGGTGGGCAGCGCGATGGCTTCGTCAAAGCTGTTGGTGTGCAGGCTCTGCGTGCCGCCGAACACGGCGGCCATGGCCTCGATGGTGGTGCGCACCACGTTGTTGTAGGGGTCCTGCTCTGTCAGCGACCAGCCCGAAGTCTGGCAGTGCGTGCGCAGCATCAGGCTCTTGGCCTTCTTGGCGCCGAAACCCTTCATGATCCGGCACCACAGCAGGCGGGCCGCGCGCATCTTGGCGATTTCCAGGTAGAAATTCATGCCGATGGCCCAGAAGAAGGACAGCCGGCCCGCGAAATCGTCCACATCCATGCCCTTGGCCGTGGCGGTCTTGACGTACTCCTTGCCGTCGGCCAGCGTGAAGGCCAGTTCCAGCGCCTGGTTGGCGCCCGCCTCCTGCATGTGGTAGCCCGAGATCGAGATCGAGTTGAACTTGGGCATGTTCTTGCTCGTGTACTCGATGATGTCGCCGATGATGCGCATCGACGGCTGGGGCGGGTAGATATAGGTGTTGCGGACCATGAACTCCTTGAGGATGTCGTTCTGTATGGTCCCCGACAGCTGGTCCTGGGCCACGCCCTGCTCCTCGGCCGCCACCACGTAGCCGGCCAGCACGGGCAGCACGGCGCCGTTCATGGTCATGGACACGCTGATCTTGTCCAGCGGGATCTGGTCGAACAGCACCTTCATGTCCTCGACCGAATCGATGGCCACGCCGGCCTTGCCCACGTCGCCCGTCACACGCGGATGGTCGCTGTCGTAGCCCCGGTGCGTGGCCAGGTCGAAAGCCACCGACACGCCCTGCCCGCCGGCGGCCAGCGCCTTGCGGTAGAAGGCGTTGGACTCCTCGGCCGTGGAAAAGCCCGCGTACTGGCGAATGGTCCAGGGCCGGCCCGCGTACATGGTGGCCTGCGGGCCGCGGATGTAGGGCTCGAAGCCTGGCAGGCTATCCGTATGGGGCAGATCCGCCGTGTCGGCCGCCGTGTACAGCGGCTTGACGTCGATGCCGTCGGGCGTGGTCCAGTGCAGTGCCTGGATGTCGCCCCCGGGAGCGGCCTTGGCGGCCGCCTGGGCCCATTTCTGCAGGTCGGCAGTTGCGAATTCCTGGCCGTTCTGCGCTGTCGGATGGTCTTGTCTCATGTTCTCAGGCTCGTGAATGACAGGTGCCCTTGAGGGCATGCCCCAGAGCTGCCGCAGTTTACATCATTCATAATTATTCATTCAAAATATCTTTGCCGATACAATCCGGGCCACATGTCGACAAACACCCTCACACCCCGCGCGCTCTACGAACAGGTGGCAGAGAAGCTGCGCCTGCGCATCTTCGCGCACGAACTGGCGCCTGGTGACTGGATCGACGAACTGAAGATTGCCGAGGAATACGGCATCAGCCGCACCCCGCTGCGCGAGGCGCTGAAGGTGCTGGCCGCCGAAGGCCTGGTCACCATGAAGGTGCGCCGTGGCGCCTATGTGACCGAGGTGTCGTCCAAGGACATTGCCGATGTCTATCACCTGCTGAGCCTGCTGGAATCCGATGCCGTGCAGGTCGTGGCCGAATCGGGCAGCGATGAGGAACTTGCCGCCCTGCAGCAGACCCATGAGGAACTCAAGGCGCAGATGCGCAATGCAGACCGCTTCTTCGAGCTCAACGAGAGCTTTCACATGCAGCTGCTGCAGATCGCCGACAACCGCTGGCGCAACCAGCTGGTGGCCGACCTGCGCAAGGTCATGAAGCTCAACCGCCACAAGTCGCTGTTCAAGCAGGGCCGCATCGAGGATTCGCTGGCCGAGCACGAGACCGTCATGCAGGCCCTGTTGCGCCGCGATGGCGCGGCCGCCGCGCAGGCCATGCGTCAGCACTTCAGGAACGGTCTGGCTGCAGCGTCCTGAACTCGGGTTCATCTGAACCCTGGCTGGCTGGGCAACAGTGGCGACGTAGGCGGGCATGCGGCTCCTGGTTCGCTTCAGGCGCATCGCCCGAGAACGCTGCAGTGCAGCATAAACCTCGCCGCCAACTCCGCACATGTCCGAAGCTGACGCCGGGGCCTGCGGTAACCGGCAGCTATCATCAGCGGCACCATCCACTTCGGTCCGCACCTCTTCGCATGAGCATCCAAGATCCAGCCCGCGCCCCTTCCCTGGCCATGAGCCTGCCTGCCGATGCCAGCATGGCCACGGCCGCCACCCTGGTGGAAATGCTGGCCCTGCGCGTGCAGCAGACGCCCGCAGGCGAGGCCTATCGGGCCTATGACGAGGATGCGCGCAGCTGGAAGTCCCTGAACTGGGCGCAGACCGGCGAGCGCGTGGCCCTGTGGGCGCAGGCCCTGGCCGCGCAGGAGCTGGCACCGGGCTCGCGCATTGCCATTCTTTTGCCCAACGGGCTGGATGCCATGTCCATCGACCTGGCCAGCCTGCGCTGCGGCCATGTGCCGGTGCCCCTGCATTCCATAGACAACGCAGGCAGCATTGCCTACATCCTGGCCAATGCCCAGGTGTCCATGCTGTTCGTGGCACAGCAATCCACCTGGGACAAGATCTGCGCCACGGGCCAGGCCCTGCCCGCGCTGCGCAAGGTGGTCGTGGCATCGGCCAAGCCGGCTTCCCGGGCCGCAGAGCCTGAAACCGAAGGCGATGCCGCCGTCCTGGAGGCCCTGGGGCAGATCCCCGTGCAACCGCTGGCCCAATGGCTGGCTGAGGGCGGCGCAGTCCCCCTGCCCCCGCCTCCCTCTGCCGAGGACCTGGCCGCCGTCGTCTACACCTCGGGCACCACGGGCAAGCCCAAGGGCGTGATGCTCACGCACCGCAACGTGGTCTCCAACGTACAGGCCGTGATGCAGCGGCTGCTGCCGCGCAGCGATGATGTTTTCCTGTCCTTCCTGCCGCTGTCGCACACCTTCGAGCGCACGGCAGGCTACTACCTGGCGATGGCCGTGGGCGCCTGCGTGGCCTATGCGCGCTCCGTGGCTCAGCTGGCCGAGGATCTCAAGACCCAGCGTCCCACGGTGCTGGTCTCCGTGCCGCGCATCTACGAGCGCGTGCACGCCAAGGTCATGGAGGCGCTGGCGCGCGCACCGCTCAAGGCCCAGCTGTTCGAACTGGCCCAGGCCAGGGGCTGGCAACGCTTTTGTGAAACACAAGGCATTGCCGATGCGCAGGCGCCCCAGCCCGACGTGCCGGGCTGGATGCAATGGCTGCCCTGGCCCGTGCTCAACCATCTGGTGGCCAAGCCGCTGCTGGCCCAGTTTGGCGGGCGTGTGCGCGTGGCCGTGAGCGGTGGCGCGCCGCTGTCGCCCACGATTGCGCGCTGTTTTCTCGGCCTGGGCCTGCCGCTGATCCAGGGCTACGGAATGACCGAGACCTCGCCCGTGGTCTGCGCCAACACGCTGGAGGACAACCACCCGGCCACCGTGGGCCGCGCCCTGCCGGGCGTGGAAGTGCGCATTGGCGAAAATCGGGAACTGCAGGTGCGCGGGCCCTGCGTGATGCGGGGCTACTGGCAACGCCCCGAAGACACCGCCAAGACCTTCACAGACGACGGCTGGCTGCGCACCGGCGACCAGGCCGTGATCGAGGATGGGCGCGTGCGCATCCAGGGCCGCATCAAGGAAATCATCGTCACCTCCACCGGCGAGAAGATTCCACCGGCCGACCTGGAGCTGGCCATCACCGGCGACCCGTTCTTCACCCAGGTCTTTGTCGTGGGCGAAGACCGCCCCTTCATCGCCGCCGTGGCCGTCATCGAGCGTGGTGAATGGCAGGCCATGGCCCAGCGCCTGGGCCTGGACCCCGAAGATCCCAAGAGCCTGAACCACGCCGCCGCCGAGCGTGAAGCGCTGGCCCGCATCGAGAAACAGGTGGCCAGTTTTGCCCGCTATGCGGTCCCCCGTGCCGTGCACCTGGAACTGGAGCCCTGGACCATTGAGAACGGGCTGATGACGCCCACCCTCAAGCTCAAGCGCAACAACCTCATGGCGCGGTTTGAATCGCAGATTGCCGCCATGTACACCAAGCCCGCCGAGCGCTGGCAAGGCCGCAATAGCGCGGGGTGACCCCCAGCCCTTGACAAGCCGCCGCCTGAAAACCGCGGCTTTCTTTATCTCTGATCTGAAAATTAAATTATGTAAGTTACATTGACTTAATTAGAAAGAAGGCAAGAGCGCCCTGTCCGCGCTCTTGCCTTGCCCGCTTCAGGCAGCGGCCAATGCCCTGCCGGCGGGCGCCATGCCGATCTCCTTGAACTCGCTGATCCTGAACGTGGCCACCGCCTGGGCCAGCACGCGGGCCTGTCGCTCCAGGCTGGCAGCTGCGGCGGCAGACTCTTCCACCAGGGCAGCGTTTTGCTGCGTGACCTGGTCCATCTGGGAGACCGCCTCGCTGATCTGTCCCAGGCCGCCGCTTTGCTCCACGCTGGCGGCCGAGATGGCCTCGATCAACGACGCCACTTCGCGCACCTGGGATTCGATGGCATCCATGGCCTTGCCGGCTTCCCGGACCTGGTTGCCGCCCATTCGCACCGTCTCGGTGGAGGCCGTGATCAACGCCTTGATTTCACGCGCCGCTGCGGCGCTGCGTTGGGCCAGGGAGCGCACTTCTCCGGCCACCACGGCAAACCCCCTGCCCTGCTCGCCCGCCCGCGCGGCCTCCACCGCTGCGTTGAGCGCCAGGATATTCGTCTGGAAGGCGATGGAATCGATGACGCCCGTGATCTCGGCAATCTTTCCGCTGCTGGCCGAGATTTCGTCCATGGTGCCCACGACCCTGGCGACAGCGCCACCGCCCACGCCCGCCACCTCCTTGGCACGCACGGCCAGGGCGCTGGCCTGCCGCGCATTCTCCGAACTCTGGCCCACATTGCCTGCCAGCTGCTCCATGGAGGCCGCCGTCTCCTGCAGGCTGGAGGCCTGGTGTTCGGTGCGGCTGCTCAGGTCCTGGTTGCCTGCGGCGATCTGGCTGGATGCCGTGGTCACCGACTCCACCCCGCGCCGCACATCGCCAACGATGCTGGCCAGCGATTCGCGCATGGCGCTCATGGAGCGCAGCAGGTCGCCGACTTCGTCGCGCCCCGTGGCCTGGATCTCGGACGCCAGGTCGCCCTGCTCGATGTGCCTGGCCACCTCCACGGCGGACTTCAGGGGAACGGTGATGGAGCGCGTGACCACATAGCCCAGCGCCACGGCGAGGATGACAGCGGCCGCGACAAAGCCGTAGATCAGCATCTGCGACTGCGCCAGGACCTGGCGGGAGTCCGCATACACATCCTCGGATGCCTTGAGCTGCAGCTCCACCAGTTCGCCGATCTTGGCGCTGATGGGGTCTACGCTGGCATACAGCGCGCCATCGAACTCGTCCAGGCTGCCGGCCCTTTTTCCATCCAGCGTCTTGAGCCGCTGCAGCAGCCGGTCGATGCTCTGGTTGGCAGGTGCGAACAGCGCCTGCGCCTGGCTGGCCAGCACGGCCTCCTGCGAGGTCAGCTGTGTGGACGAATAGCTGCGCCAGGCCGCATCGATCGCGGGCAGCGTGCCGGAAATGCTCGCCGCTGCCTCCTGCGCCGTGATCAGGCCGGCATTCGCCTTGTTGACCGTATCTATGACGTTGACGGCGTAGGCGTCCGCAATCTGCTTGAGCTGCTTGAGCGGAACCACGCGGTCCTGGTACATGGTCTGCGTGCCCGAGAACACATGGCCCAGCGCCCTTGCGCCGACGGCGCCCACGGCCATCAGGCAGATCAGCAGAACAAGAAAAACACCGGTAAGCCGGGTACCGATACGCACATCGCCGAGTTTTTTCATCGCAGATCCCTCTGTCCCCGTGACGCCATCGGTATAGGCCATCGCTATCGCATCCCGGCAGTCACATTGCTTGCCTTATCGGAAGCAACCGCCGGTTTCTTGAGAGTCAAAAATCAATAAGTTCCATAGGAGTTGCGACGCTCGCGGCTATCACCCCGCAGGCAAGCCCCCTTCCCCATCCGTGTTGCAGAGCCAACCCTCTCAAAGTCCGAACAGCATTCTCATGTAAGTTACATTGAATGTCTTGAAAAACGGCCCGTGAAAACACGGGCCATCTCACTGGATCAGACGTAGACGTCGACCACGCCGCCCAGCCCGGGCGCCTTGCCGCCCTTCGATGGGGATTGCGATGGGTTCTCGGCGGCCTGCTGCTGCTCGCGCTGCTTGTCGATCTGGGCCTGCTGCCTGGCGCGCATCAGCGCCTCGATCTGGTTTTGCACCATCATGATCTGCGTCTGCAGCAGCTTGGACTTCTGTTGCTTGGCCTTGGCGTCGATGTTCTCGGAGGCCACTTCTTTGAGCGCCTGCTGCAGCTCCTTGAGCTTGCGCTGCAACGCAGCGATGTCATTGCCGCCGGAGGATGAAGCGGCTCCCGAGGCGGAAGCCGAGGTGGAGGATGAGACTTGCATGCCCCATACATCGACCACTGGCGGGCGAACTGAAGGCCCAAAACGCCCCCCCCCCGGCCGCCACCCCCCCAGCCAGTGCCGCAGCGCACCCGCCGACGCAATGCCGATCAGCACCGTCGGCAGAATGGGCAGCCGGCTGGCCGCCACCAGCGTCACCACCAGGGCCAGCAGATCGGCCGGACGCTCGGACACAAACGCCGGGGCAATCACCGAGATCAGCACGCAGCCCGGCAGGCTTTCCATCACGTACTGCATGCGCGGGCTCAGCGTGCGCCCGCGCAGCAGCAGGTAGCCGATCACCCGCGTGAAATACGTGCTGCATGCCATGAGCACCAGCGTCAGCAAGGTTGTGGCTTCCATCGCTCAGCTCCTGGGTGCCAGCAAGGCCGCGCAGACCAGGCCAGAGACGGCGCCGGCCGCCACATACCAGGCGCCAGGCACCAGCTTGTAGACCAGGGCCGCCGTCAGCAGGCTCACCAGCCAGGGCCGGCAAGGCCTGACGCCCTTCCACATGCCGCGCAGCAGCACCAGAAACACGGCGGTGAACGCCATGTCGAAGCCGTACTGCTCCAGGTCGCCAATGCGCGGCCCCAGAAAGGCACCGGCCGCCGTGCACGACACCCAGGCCATGTACAGGCCTGCCGACACGCCCATGTAGTAAGGCAGGCTCACGCGCCGGGCGGCACTGCGCTGCGCGTCTGCCAGGGCCAGCGCCCAGCTTTCGTCGCACATGAAGAACAGGGCCGGGAGCGCACGGCGCCTGGGCAGATGGCGCAGATAGGGCGCCAGTGCCGCACCCATCAGGATGTGCCGGCAATTGACCAGGAAGGACATGGCGACGATCAGCAGCACATGCGGCGGCGACGTCCACAGCCGTATGGCCGTGAACTCCGAGCCGCCGCCGAAGTTCATCCCGGTCATGAGAGGAACCTCCAGCGGTGCCAGCCCCTTTTGCACGGCCTGGGCGCCCAGCACCAGGGCAAAGGGCACGAAGCCCAGCATCACGGGAATCGCATCCCTGAAGCCACGAAAGGCCTCGGAACTGCGGGAGACGGAATCTGCCGAAACGGCAGCGGGGGAAAGTGGAATGGATGAAGACATGGAGAGCGGCGATTGTCGGCCTGTGCCGCTGGAATTTGCTGCCGATTCATGCTTCCACCAGCCATTTGACAGATGTTTATGCCGATTTATTTGAGCACCTGGAAATAATCTGCCGCACACAGGCTGATCAAAGCATTTCCATGGCTGGCGGCGCTCCTCGGATGGCCGCGCCTGCCCTCCTGACATTTCACGAAACCCAACAGCCATTGGCTCCCGCCATGCTGCAGTGCGTCGCAAACGGCTGTGCCGGCCAGGGCGGCGGCGGGACCATGAAGCCCTCATCACTTCGCTTCACCTGAAAGGTTCCCCATGCGCACTTCCCACTTCACCCGCTTGATCGCCCTGGCCGCCCTCAGCCTGGGCCTGGCCGGCACCGCCCTCGCCCAGGAAGCCACGCCCTCCTCCACTGCTGCCCCCACCGACCTCAGCCGCGCCCAGGTGCTGGCCGACCTGGAAATGTGGCACCGCGCCGGACTCACCTATCTCTCCGACCGCGAGATCGATGTCCGCTCCACCGAATACCAGCGCGGCCTGGAGCGTTACCAACAGCTGCGCGCCAGCCCCGCCTACCGCGAGGCCGTGGCCAGACTGGAGAAAGGGCATGCGGTGGCTCAAGACAAGTGAGCGTTGGGGTGACGCGAGGCGCGAGATACTGTGCAGTTTCCCCACCTGCGAGCATCGCCCCTCACTCCATGAATATCCGCATAGTCAACGGCGACCTTCTGGACCAGGACGTTGAGGTCATCGTCAACTCATGGAATAGAAACATCATTCCCTGGTGGCTGTTGATCCCCCAAGGCGTGTCCAGCGCAATCAAGCGCAAGGGTGGACTGCAGCCATTCCTGGAGGTTGCGCGGGCCGGCCCCATTCCTCTGGGCGATGCCGTCCTGACATCTGCCGGCAGACTGCCTTTCAAAGGCATCATCCATGTGGCGGGTATCAATCTTCTTTGGAGGGCGTCACAACTCTCCATTGAGAAGTCCACACAGTCGGCCCTTCAACTCGTCAACGATCACGGCTTCAAATCCGTAGCCTTTCCCCTGATCGGTTGCGGATCTGGAGGCTTCAATGAAGACACTGCCATCGGCATGATGAAGAACACCATTGCCCAAGTCGAAACGAGGGCAGCGGTTGTGCTGGTCGTTTTTGGCAAGGCACGATAGTTGTTGTAACGGTCGAAGCTCGGATACCGCAGGTCGAACTTAGTCGCCTGCGCATAGCTGAAGCCGCTGACCGTCTGGCCGTAGCCCCAGGCGCCCGTGGTGGGACGCACTTCCCCAAACCCCGAGATCAGCCATTGCCAGGCCACCTGTCCCTGCTGGCTGGTCAGGCGCCTGGGGGTGTTCAGATGGTCCGTGTGGATGGCGTACAGCCGGCCGTTGATTTCTGCCGCAATGGGCATGGGGCCGCTGGCCGTGGGCAGGTAGATGATTTCCGTGCTGTCGCTCTGGCCTGCAGGCGCTGCGCTGTTGGCGCTGCGCTGGTTGGCGTACTGGCCCAGCACGGTGCTGCCTATGCCGTCTTCGGCATACAGGGCTTGGTTGGTGAGGAGCGGCCGTGTTCCCGAAGGGCGGCGGTATCCAAGTTGGAGATTCAACTCGAGTACTCCACGGCTATCGCAGCTGACGTAGGCTACAGATTTTTTGAAAGATTCAATCAGGGTTAATTGATGATTTTTCTTCTTTCTCCAATTTTTTCCACTTTTTTGATTGATGATGCAGCATCGAAAGATGCCCAAATAGAGCCAAAGAGAAATGCAAGGCAACAACACAAATCAGTCCCATCAGACTCGCACCCCACCAAGGCCAAGCAGGCGAAAATATTCTATAAATCCAAATTCCAAAAAACAAATATAAACAGCCATAGAAAATAGTAAATCCCGTCATCTAATCACCTCCGGCAGCTGCACTGCTCTCCATCACTTGTCAACGTCGGAGACAAGCCTGCACCACCAATAATTCTTGGAAATAACCATCTAAATAAAGGCGTAGGTCCCGTACCAAATGTTGATCCAAGTCCCAAACCAATTCCTCCAATTTCAGGGGTTAATGCCCGCCGCCATCCAATATCTGCAACTAATGATGCACCACGAGCAACTGGGTCTAGTGATGAGTATTTCGCGTAGGATGCCGTGGTTTTTTGACCTATTTCATAAAGCAATTTCTCCCGAAGACTGAGATTAAGGCACGCAACATCAGCCTCAGCTCCTAGCATGTACCAGTTCGCAGCAGAGGAACACGAGGAAGTTAAGGCAGAACCAGCCAAACCTAATGTCGAAGGTGAAAGTGCAGCTGCTATTGCCGGTATGGTGACAAGCCTAGTCCACGCGCCTGCTTGCACAGCTTGATCGAGAGTGGTTTTGTGCTTTGCACCTTCAAACGTCGTTAGGTCAAGAAATACCAATCCTTCGGGATCAATGAAATTCAATGGATTTCCACCCACATACCCAAACCGATTCCACCCACCCTCCAACCCGATCGGGTCCGCTTGGATGTATCTCCCCGTCGCCACATCGTAGTACCTGTGCAGGTTGTACGACAGCCCCGTCTCTTCATCAAACACCTGCCCCGGATACCGCAGGTCGAACTTCACCGCCTGCGCATAGCTGGGGCCGCTGACCGTCTGGCCGTAGCCACGGTCGCCCGTGGTGGGCCGCACTTCCCCAAACCCCGAGATCAGCCATTGCCAGGCCACCTGCCCTTGCTGGTTGGTCAGGCGCCTGGGGGTGTTCAGGTGGTTAGCGTGGATAACAGATCGGCGAGTTTGTTCTCCGTCGCGATAGACTTAAGTATTTTCATCAAAATCCAAGCTTGTTAATTCTTATCTCTTGGTGCAATCTTTTTCTCTCTGACTCAAGATCCAAGCGGTCAAATGATCTAACGAAATTCTCTATATTTTCATCAAGCTCAATATGATACTTCCACAGAGCTTTTGCGCCAAGCTCTTGGATAAACATCAATCCATTTATAACATCTGCACTCTCACCAAAATCACAAATGAATATTCTTCCGCATGCCTCAATGAATAAATCCCTTACCCCGTCCCAATCAAAAAATTCCTGCAACAACTGATCAACATCTGAAGTATTAGAAGAAAAATCCACCAACGACTCTTCTAAGAATGCGGATTTTCCCCCGGAACTCAATGAGTATTCAAGATACAATCTAGTAATTTCAGTATTAGTCATAATTTATATTGCCGACATTTAATTTCACACCTTTTTTGAGTTTCAATTGCAAACCATTACCATATTTTAATTAATATGCGTCTAGAATCAATTTATTCAATCTGAAAAAAATGAAAGTAGTCGCACTCAGAACTTCTTCAGCCTGCAAGAAAGGAGCCCCTCGTCCAGCACTCCATAATCTATAATAAAAATATCCCAAGATTACAAATAAATAAAATGATGTTTATTTAAAATCCAAACATGAATTACAAACATCCCTCCCAATCAGCTGGAGCGAATCAGCATGCCCCCAAAGCCTCGCCTGCACCTTGTGATCGATGTGATTGGGACAATGTTGGCATAAGACAATTTGTAGAAAATATACATCGCCGACACCAGCAAAAAGCCCCCCTCAGCAACCGTTATAGACACAGGTTTGAGGCGAAGCCCCTTTCACTCTTTATTGCTGTTTTGCATTTTCCTCAATACAATTTCGATAATGAATAACGAAGCAAATCCAGCGGCAATGCCAATTGGCGTAGATATCCAATGCATTACCATTTGGATCGTGTTATGTTGCTGAGTTTTATCGCCGCAAGTATTGAAACCAAGATACGGACCAATAATTTCTGCCGCCGCATGCAGAGCCTCTGCGTCTATGCGCTCATCAATGAATGACCATAATTTCCTAGCTGCAATAATTGTGCTTATTGCAACCACAAAGAAAAAAAGCAAAATTTTTACTAGAATTTTTCTCATAATTACCTAACAGTAATGCTGCCAAGATAAGGCTGACCATTTGGAAGTAGCTCGATTTTGGTTTTATTCAACAATTGAAATTGAATTTTTTTCCACGCCTCAACATTTGATGTTGTCACGCACCCGTTTGAAATGGTTCCAGGGTGGAATCTAAATCTATCCCGATAAACAGTCGATCCATTATCTGTTGGCATCAAAACATTCAACCCATCGCCATATTGACCGTTGTCTGGCATCAATTTAAAAAATGTCAGACCACCTAATTTATCTGTCGGATCGTTCGTGTAGATATATGGATCTACTATAAAGTAGCGCCCCCTTGGAATGGGACCTCCGCCTACAATATATTCCATTTCAGGATTATTCTTTCGGGGGCCTTGTCCAGAAAATGCATCAATCGAGCCAGACATGCATGAGCAGTCGCTCGTCAGGCTACCTTGGCGCACATCGAAAACGAAATCCTCCAGAAGGCCGCGCGAATCAGTTCGATTAAGCGGATTCCCGCTCACATACCCAAACTGATTCCACCCACCCTCCAACCCGATCGGGTCCGCCTGCATATACCGACCCGTCGCCGCATCGTAGTACCGATGCAGGTTGTACGACAGCCCCGTCTCTTCATCAAACACCTGCCCCGGATACCGCAGATCGAACTTCACCGCCTGCGCGTAGCTTGGGCCGCTGACCGTCTGGCCGTAGCCACGGTCGCCCGTGGTGGGACGCACTTCCCCAAACCCCGAGATCAGCCATTGCCAGGCCACTTGCCCCTGCTGGTTGGTCAGGCGCCTGGGGGTGTTCAGATGGTCCGTGTGGATAGCGTACAGGCGGCCGTTGATCTCTACCGCAATGGGCATGGGGCCGCTGGCCGTGGGCAGGTAGATGATTTCGGTGCTGTCGCACGCGTTAGACCGCAAGGCTTCTCACTTTATACATGGCGCCAAGTCTGACTTGGTTGCTGGCTTGAATGTCGATTCAGCCTAGTTACGCATTGCGAATGCTACCTGCAGGAGGCAGATGCTGCAATACCACAATCTTCCTCGAGAATAAATATTGGAGCCACTATATCTTTCATCTTCATCATGACAATTCCAAATTTCTCCGAGTAAAAATATTCCATTCCAGTCTTTTCATGAAAAACTTTATAGTAATCTATTTTTTTTCCAAAAATTCTTAGCGGAACAGGCATTTTTATCAACTTATAGTTTTCATCATTTTTCTGCCAAACCATTTCTTTACCCTTAATATATTTTGGGACGGAGAATTTCAAAAAATCCGAAGAAAAACAGAAAAAATCGTCATCCTCCCCACAAAACTTTACTTTCCCCACATAAATATGAGATTTTATTTCACCAGTTTTTTTCGAAATTAATATTGCTTGCTCATAGCTCCCAGGAGGAGAGTATGTCCAATCGTCAGAGTTTGCAAAAACCGGAAAACAGATAGCGAATGATATAAAAATAATTAACGCCGCATACTTCCGCATGTGCATTTCCCCTTAAAAAGCTCCAAAGCGTATGAATCAGCATCAATTTCAACAGCCAAACCTCCAGTGGTCCCATTTAATCTATGCTTCAAATACTCTGAACCGCTTGGACTAAGTATGCGATTCCCCTTCATCAAATGGCGGAATTCATGCAAAAACACCGCATAAGGATCTTCTCTACTCTTCTCAAAAGGATTTATAAAGTTACTTGTTAGCCCAAAATAGTCAGATGTGAAATTTGTGTGAAAATTATCTACATCCGTTGTAGGACTTCCACGCCTGCCATCAGTACCAACCGTCCATTTATCAAAATATGATTTCAAGTAAGAACTATCAGAAGAACAAAGTGAATCTATCTTATCTTCCAATTTTCTTCCGTATTCACGCAACTGCTTCACCCACGGAGGTGGAGTAGTTGCAAAGCTCTCTCCCTGCCACATTACCTTGAACAATCCTTGTGGATCACCATAAATCAATGGGTTGCCCCCTACATACCCAAACCGATTCCACCCACCCTCCAACCCGATCGGGTCCGCCTGCATATACCGCCCCGTCGCCGCATCGTAGTACCTGTGCAGGTTGTACGACAGCCCCGTCTCTTCATCAAACACCTGCCCCGGATACCGCAGGTCGAACTTCACCGCCTGCGCATAGCTGGGGCCGCTGACCGTCTGGCCGTAGCCACGGTCGCCCGTGGTGGGCCGCACTTCCCCAAACCCCGAGATCAGCCATTGCCAGGCCACCTGCCCTTGCTGGTTGGTCAGGCGCCTGGGGGTGTTCAGGTGGTCCGTGTGAATGGCGTACAGGCGCCCGTTGATCTCTGCCGCAATAGGCATGGGGCCGCTGGCCGTGGGCAGGTAGATGATTTCCGTGCTGTCGCTCTGGCCTGCAGGCGCTGCGCTGTTGGCGCTGCGCTGGTTGGCGTACTGGCCCAGCACGGTGCTGCCTATGCCGTCTTCGGCATACAGGGTCTGCAGCGTGGCCGGTTGACCTGCGCCCCGGGCATCGCTCTTGAGCACGCGCTGGCCCAGGGCGTTGTAGACGTAGCTGACCGCTCGTGCGTCGGCCGCGTCCGCGTATTCGCCGGCCTTGGCGATGCGGCCGTCCGCGCCGTAGTGCAGGTGGTTGTCTCCCTTCTTGACCAGGGCGCCCGCAGCGTCGTAGCTGAAGGTCACGTTGCTGTTCTGCGCCGCGCTGCCCGGGCGCTGCAGCGTCTGGGCATAGCTTTGCAGGCGATTGGTGCCCGCAGCCGTCTGGTAGCTGCGCTGCAGCGTGGAGGTGCCCGATGCCAGGGCATTGTTGTAGTGCACCTGGGTGCGGTTGCCGTTGGCATCCCAGGCGTAGCCGGAGGCGCTGAGCTCGATGGTGTCGGCAAGGCTCCAGCCTGTGGGCAGCGTGAGGCCTGCAGGCGCGCTGTGCGCGCTGGCCGTCAGGCGTCCCACGGCGTCATAGCTGAAGGCGCTGGACAGCTTGGCCTGCTGGGCCGCCGCCGTGCCCGGCAGCATGTGCTGCTGCTGGATGAGGCTGATGCGGCCTGCCGCATCCCAGGTCAGGTTCAGCAACTGGCTGCTGGCCAGTTGGCCTGCCGTGTTGTAGCTGCGCTGCTCGGCCAGGGTGGCCGTGGCGCCGGGCTGCTGCGCAAAGCCCGTCCATTGCCAGGCCGTGGGCTGGCCCAGCGGGCTCCAGGTCAGGCCGGTGACCAGGGGCTGGCCGTTCCACTGCAGGCCCGTGATCTGACCTGTGCTGTCATACAGGTAGGTGGCCTGCCTGCCGCTGGGGTAGGTGATGCTTTGCAGTTCTCCGCCTCCGCCCTGCCCGGCAGGTACATAGGAGTGGATCAGCGACTTGGTGTCGCCATTGGCAAGGATCTGGCTCTTGCGCAGCACCCGGCCCAGGATGTCGCGCTGGTACTGGGTGGTGACGCCGGGGTCCTGGATCTCGCTGAGGTGGCCCGTGCTGGCCTTGGGGGCACCGGGGCCGTTGTAGGTGGTGCCGGGCAGGTCGTAGCGCAGCGTGGAGGTTGCGGTGCTGCCGTACTGGAGTTGGGTGGGACGGCCCAGGGCGTCACGCTGCACGGCGAGGGTGCGACCTGCGGCATCGGTGATGTTTCGTGCCTGTCCTCGGCCGTCATAGACGGCGGAAACAGTTCCTCCATCGGCCGACACCTCTTTGATTGCATGGCCATGAACATTCCTGGCATATCGCGTAGTAGACTTGTTGAAATCAGAAATAGAAGTCACTGCACTCAGGTCGTTATAAGACAGGGAAGCGGTTGCGCCATCAGCCTGCTTGACTGAGTCCATACGACGTAGCGCATCCAGAGTCCAGCTCGTGCCTTGGCTAACGCCATTGACCTGTCTTACGCTGCTTGTCAATTCGCCATTTTCGTCATAACCAAATCTCACACCAGCATCTCCGTTTGTGATGCTTTCAACAAGATTCAGTCTATTGATAGTTCGCACACTCTTCCATGCAACGTGGCCAACATCATCAAATATATTCTCTTCCACGCGATTCCCCATGGCGTCGAGCAAATAATTCGCCGTAACTCCTCGATTATCAGACCATCCAATCAAACGATGTGCCGCATCATATTGATAGCTGATCTTATAACCACCATCCATCAACACGCTATCCATTTTTCCGGTGGATTGATAAGCGTATGAAGTTACCTGATCGCCGCGCTTCACCCGGGTGACTCTGCCTCGCTCATCGTAGTTATAGATACTGATCAATCCTGTAGGTAGTGTATGAATCAGAACACGTCCAGCCTTGTCATAGATGAACTCTTCCGCCTGCCCCAGCCGATTGATTGCACTCGAAACATTACCAAACTCATCATATGAGAATCTGCTGACGGCGCCCTCAGGATCTTCAACGGTCGAAACCGCGCCAAATGGGTGATATGTCCACTTCCAAGTGCTGGACAACGGTGGCGAAAAGCTGTTATCGGTCGTTGTTTCAGACTTCACATTTCCGTTCTCATCATAATGATAAGAAATCTCCTTGGCATCCCGGACTATCTTCGTAGGCAAGTTGAAACGAGAATGCCATTCAAAAGATGTCTGCCCTACCGAATCCCAAGCGCTCCGCAGCAGTCTTCTTTCCTTATCCCAATCGAAGCTTCTGGCATGACCAACGAAATCTCTGACAGAACTCAGAATTCCATCATAGCCCACACTCCTAACAGCAAAATCGTCAGAAGCACCTGCTACGGGCAGACTCGATGAAGAGGTATGAATTCTATTATTTTTGGCTACGAAATACCGATAGCGACGCCTGGTCCCTAGCGGATCTACCACATCCGCGATCCTGCCCGGCGAATAGCTTACGCTATAACGCTCAACGCCCCCAGCCAGCTCTGTAGTAATCGCCTTACCTTCAGTGTCATAGGAAAAGCTGGCCCACCGCTGCCCCATCTCATCCAATATCCCAGTCAATGCAAATGAAAAGACAGGATTCTCATAAACAAAAGAACGATGCGCACCACCCGGATATTTAACCTTGATCAACCGTTCTTCGCTATCGTACTCATAAGAGTAAATACCCCCATCAGGCACTTCGACGCTTGCAAGCTTTTCACCTACATAGGAAAGCTTTAGATCCTGCCCAAAATCGTTTCTCACACGTACCAAATGACCATCTTGGTAGGAATACTCCCACTTCCAACCATTACGCTTAATTCTACGAACAAGTCTTCCATCCGGATCAAAATGGAAGGAAATTCCATCATCTACTCTTGTGTAAATCCACCCCCCGCCAGATTCAGCCACATTATCAAGACTATCAACAGCCCTCCATATTGACACTTCATTCTCTCTTTTGAAAATCAACACTTCACCATTCGCATCAGTAATAGCAATAGTATTAGAACCATTTTTCTTCTTTTGCAATATCATATGGTGACTATGCCCCCATCCAGGCCCCATACTTCTCCCTGCCCCGGAAGGACTTCCGCCGAGATAGCTGCGATATATCCTCTTGAAAGACAGCGCATCAAGGCCAGCGCCTTCCCAGTCTGCTTCCATGCGTATTTTTTCAGCAGATGCAGGAGAAATAGGGTTGCCGAAATATCCACCCACCTCGCACATATTTTCCATACTCATCAAAACACATCGGCCACTGGACTCAACAAAGTCCGGTTTGCACTCGCAAGTGCCAGCAGTAAGTTTTGAAACGGTATTTTCCGGGCACTCGTATACAGGATTTACAGGCCCCCAAGAACCACCATGATCATCTTTAGTGGTGTTATCCACAATATAACAAACGGGATTGTCCGGCCCGTTTTGGAAATAAGCCGAACGCCACGGTCTATATGGGTGCTCGTCTGTCACGCCCTTGGTACGGATCACAACACCCAGAAGATCATCACAAGTCGCCTCAGGCGTTCGATGAAAACCACTCTCTCTCCCGTTGAATGTTGCATACCAATAGGCTGGTTCACCCAGGAAATACGCCGTTGCGGCATTACTACCCAAGATCAATGAGCAACATGTCAAAAATCTAATAAACCCACGAAAAGCCTTCCTCATCCCCACCTCCCAACTTAATTTAATTTCCTTTACGAGAGTCGATCATATACGTTCATGCTCAGGAATGCCAGATTGGCATGAACCATCATTCCCAAAGCAAGCGGTAAAACATTCTTTGACAAGAATTCAGCCCCTATCGGCAAAGCGATTTCGTGCTGACTTCCCGGAAAAACCCCACTAGCGACACCCCGATCGCCAAGTCACACATCCAGCCCATGTTTCTGCAATAATTGCCGCAACAATCATTGCGCAGTCAATCATTTCACCCGCAGACACCATGACCCAGCCACCCCTGCCCAACGGCCTGCAGCCCTCGGACTTCTACAGCCCCGGCAGCTACACGCCCTTCGAGAGCGTGGGGTTCCTCATGCGCAAGGTGCTCAGCTCCATCCTCCAGCAGGCCGATGCGCAGTTGGCCGAGCATGAGCTGACCTATGTGCAGTGGCTGCCGCTGTACAAGCTGCTGCTGTGCAGCGACGCCACGAATGCCGGCATGGCACGTGACCTGGGGCTGGATCCGGCCTCCATCACGCGGGCGCTGGACCGGCTCGAATCCAAGGGCATGCTGCGGCGCGAGCGCTCCACGGTGGACCGGCGCGTGGTCAAGCTGGTGCTGACCGATGAAGGCCGCGCCATGGCGGCCAAGGTGCCGCAGGTGCTGTCCAGCGTGATGAATGCCCATATGGCCGGCTTCAGCCATGACGAGTCGCGCCAGCTGCTGGACATGCTGCGCCGCCTGCTGGCCAATGGCGATGCGATGCGCGCGCCGGAAGCTGCGCCGCCGGCCCCTGCGCCTGCCAGGCCCGTCGGCTGACAGCGCCAGCCCCCTTTTTCCGCCCCGGTTTCCGATTTCCTGATTCTTGACCCCCAACAGGCAGACCACCATGCCCAATTCCTTTGTTTCCGTGTCCGCTGCGCCCCGCCGCGTGGCCGCCGCAGCGGCCACCCTGTGCGCCGCGCTGGCCCTGGCCGGTTGTGCTTCCCAGGGCCCGGCCCATGAGCCACTGGCCCGGCTGGGCGCCGCCGACCTGGGTCTGACGGCCCAGTCCGAGACAGGCGCCAATACCAGCCTGCCCGCCGCCGATTGGTGGAAGTCCCTGGGCGATGCCCAGTTGGACGGCCTGATCGCCCAGGCACTGCAGGGCAGCCCCAGCCTGGCCATGAGCCGCGCCCGCTTCGACAAGGCCGCCGCCCTGGCCACGGCCACCAGCACGGCCACCGATGTGCGCGGCACGCTCGGCGTCGACGCCACGCGTCAGCACTACAGCGCCAACGGCCTGGTGCCCGCACCCATTGCCGGCCATACCTACAACACCGGCAACCTGCAGGCCGGCCTGAGCTGGACGCCGGATTTCTTTGGCCGCCATGCGGCCGACCTGCAGGCAGCCCTGGGCCAGGCCCGTGCCGCCCAGGCCGACAGCGCCGCCGCCGCCAACCAGCTGGCCGCCCAGGTGGCGCGCAGCTATGTGGCGCTGGCCCGGCTGATTGCCCAGAAGGAGGTGGCCGGCCGCACGCTGACCCAGCGCCAGTCGCTGCTGGAGCTGAGCCAGCAGCGCACGCGCGCCGGGCTGGACAGCCAGGTGGAGCTGACCCAGGCCCAGGCCGGCCTGCCCGATGCCGGCACCCAGATCGAGATGCTGGACGAGCAGATCACGCTGGCGCGCCGCACCATCGCCGTGCTCTGCGGCCAGGCGCCCGAGGCGCAGCTGCAGCTGGCGCCCCGTCTGGCCGCGCTGCAGATCCAGGCCATGCCCGGCCAGTTGGGCGCAGACCTGCTGGGCCGCCGCCCCGACGTGGTGGCCGCACGCTGGCGCGTGGAGTCGGCAACGCAGGGCATAGAGAGCGCGCGGGCGGATTTCTATCCCGATATCAACCTGACGGCCTTCATCGGCCTCAATGCCGTCGGGCTGGACAACCTGTTCAAGGGCAGCTCGCGCCAGATGGGCGTGACGCCCGCGCTGCGCCTGCCCCTGTTCGACGGCAAGCGCCTGCGCGCCCAGTTGCGCGGCACTCAGGCCGACCTGGACACCGCCATTGCCCAGTACAACGGCGTGGTGCTCGATGCGGTCAAGGAAGCGGGTGACGCCATCACTTCCGTGCAATCGCTGGTGCGCCAACAGCAGCTGCAGGCCGAGTCGCTGGAGAAGGCCGAACGCGCCTACGACTTTGCCGTGCAGCGCTACAAGGCCGGCCTGGCCAGCCAGGTGACGGTGCTCAACACCGAGACCCAGGTGATCACCCAGCGCCGCCTGGACGTGGACCTGCGCGCCCGCGCGCTGGACACGCGCGTGTCGCTGATGAAGGCCCTGGGCGGCGGCTGGACCGATGGCACGGCTGCCGTGCAGGTCAGCCAGCACTGAGATCGCAACCCGCACAGGAACCCACCTCACTCTTGACATTCCACCGGGCAGACCGCCAGCCAGCGTGACAGACCGCCAGCCCCCTGCCCCGGCCGCACAACCACATTCACAGATAACAAAGCGCCGTACACCATGACCGATACCAACAAGCAAGCATCCAATGCACCCGCTGCCGCAGCCTCGCCCGTGGCCAACCCGCAGGGCCGCCGCAAGGGCCTGACCATCGTGGCCGCCGCCGTCGCGGTGGCCGCCGTCGCCTGGGGCGGCTGGCACTGGATGGTGGCCCGCAACTACCAGACCACGGACAACGCCTATGTGGCGGGCAACGTGGTGCAGATCACGCCGCAGGTCGGCGGCACGGTGATCAGCATCGGCGCCGACGACACCGACTACGTCAAGCCCGGCCAGCTGCTGGTGCAGCTGGACTCGGCCGATGCCCTGGTCGCCCTGTCCCAGGCCGAGTCGCAGCTGGCCCAGACCGTGCGCCAGGTGCGCACGCTGTACGCCAACAATGCCCCCCTGGTCGCCCAGGTGGCCCAGCGCGAGGCCGATCTGGCCCGCCTGCAGGCCGATGCCGCCCGCGCCCGCGAGGATGTGGAGCGCCGCCGCCCGCTGCTGGCCACGGGCGCCGTGGGCAAGGAAGAGTTCGACCACGCCCAGTCCCTGGCCCGCACGGCCGGCAATGCCGCCTCGGCAGCCGAAGCCGCCGTGCGCGCCGCCAAGGCGCAGCTGACGGCTGCCGAAGCCCAGACCAAGGGCAGCAGCGCCGAAGAGCACCCCAGCGTGATCGCCGCCTCCGCCAAGGTGCGCGAAGCCTATCTGGCGCTGCAGCGCACGCGCCTGGTCTCGCCCGTGGAAGGCTATGTGGCCAAGCGCGGCGTGCAGCTGGGCCAGCGTGTGGCCTCGGGCGCTCCCCTGATGACGGTGGTGGGCCTGCACAACCTCTGGGTGGATGCCAACTTCAAGGAAAGCCAGCTGGCCCAGCTGCGCATAGGCCAGAAGACCGAGCTGACGGCCGATGTCTACGGCGACAAGATCAGCTACCACGGCACCGTGGTGGGCATGGGCGCAGGAACCGGCGCGGCCTTCTCGCTGCTGCCCGCGCAGAACGCCACCGGCAACTGGATCAAGGTGGTGCAGCGCGTGCCCGTGCGCATTGCGCTGGCGCCGGAAGACCTGGCACAGCACCCGCTGCGCGTGGGCCTGTCCATGGAAGTCAAGGTGGACGTGCGAGACCAGCAGGGCGAGGTGCTGGCAACGACCACGCGCAACGCACCCGTGGCCCAGACCTCCGTCTACGACATGGCGCTGCCGCAGGCCGAGGAGCGCATTGCCCACATCGTGGCGGGCCAGAACGTGGCACCGCTCAAGCAGTTGCCCGAGCTGCCGCCCGTGGCCATGGCCGAGGTGCAGGACAGGGCCCAGGGCAAGGCGCCAGCCGCCGTGGCCTCCGCGCCGGTTGACGCGCAGGCCATGCAGTCCAGGTAAGCAGGCATCGCTTCCCCGCCTTCCCAGAACCTACGCGGACTGCCTATGACTTCCTCTACCACCGCCGTGCCGGAGCCGGCGCCGCCGGTCGCCCCCTCGGCGCCGCCGGCCATGCCTGCACGGCCGGTCCCGCTCAAGGGCGCCCAGCTGGCCCTGGGCACGCTGGCCCTGTCGCTGGCCACCTTCATGAACGTGCTGGACTCGTCCATCGCCAACGTCGCCATTCCGGCGATTTCCGGCGACGTGGGCGTCAGTCCCAGCCAGGGCACCTGGGTGATCACCAGCTTTGGCGTGGCCAACGCCATCTCGGTGCCGCTCACGGGCTGGCTCACCCAGCGCTTCGGCGCCGTGCGCCTGTTCACCATGAGCGTGCTGCTGTTCGTGCTGACGTCCTGGCTGTGCGGCTTTGCCTCGTCGCTGGAGACGCTGGTGCTGTTCCGCGTGCTCCAGGGCCTGGTTGCCGGCCCCATGATCCCGCTGTCGCAGACGCTGCTGCTGTCCAGCTATCCCCCGGCCAAGGCCGGGGTGGCCCTGGCGCTGTGGGGGATGACCACCCTGGTGGCCCCCGTGGTCGGCCCGCTGCTGGGCGGCTGGATCACGGACAACATCTCCTGGCCCTGGATCTTCTATATCAACGTGCCGGTGGGCCTGCTGTCGGCCCTGATGACCTGGAGCATCTACCGCAGCCGCGAGACCCCCACGCGCAAGCTGCCCATCGACTCCGTGGGCCTGGCCCTGCTGGTGCTGTGGGTGGGCGCGCTGCAGCTGATGCTGGACAAGGGCAAGGAGCTGGACTGGTTCGCCTCGGGCGAGATCATCACGCTGTGCGTGCTGGCCATCGTGAGCTTCGTGGTCTTCCTGGTCTGGGAGCTGACCGATGCCCACCCCGTGGTAGACCTGCGCCTGTTCATGCGCCGCAATTTCGCGGCCGGCACGGTGGCGCTGTCGATTGCCTACGGCCTTTTCTTCGGCAACGTGGTGCTGCTGCCCCTGTGGCTGCAGCAGTGGATGGGCTACACCTCCACCACGGCCGGCATGGCACTGGCGCCGGTGGGCATCTTCGCCATCATCCTGACACCGCTGGTGGGCCGCAAGGTCACGCAGTGGGACCCGCGCAGGATGGCCACGGGCGCCTTCATCGTGTTCGCCCTGGTGCTGTGGATGCGCTCGCGCTTCACGGTGGAGACCGACTTCATGCACATCCTGGTGCCCACGCTGATCCAGGGCGCGGCCATGGCCTTCTTCTTCATTCCGCTGACCACGATCACGTTGTCGGGCATTTCGCCGGACCGTATCCCGGCCGCCGCCGGCCTGAGCAACTTCGTGCGGATCACGGCGGGCGCCATGGGCACCTCCATCGCCACCACGCTGTGGGAAAACCGCGCCGCGCTGCACCACGCCCATCTGACAGAAGGGCTGGTCCAGGGCCAGGGCGTGTTCGGCGTCACCCTGCAGGGGCTGCAGGCCGCAGGCCTGAGCCAGGCGCAGGCGCTGGCCCAGATCAACCGGCTGGTGGACCAGCAGGCCTACACGCGCGCCGCCGACGACATCTTCCTGGCGTCGTCCGTGCTGTTCCTGGTGCTGATCGTGCTGATCTGGATGACCAGGCGCCCCGCGGGCCATGCCGGCGGTGCCGAGGCGGCCGGCGCCCATTGATGACCAGCCTCCGGGCCATCACCACAAGGAGCTGCCTGCAGGGGCAGCTCCTTTTTTGTTTACATGACGACACGCAAGGCGCCTTGAACGGGGCCGCCAAGACCACCATCTCGACAGGGCTGCGCCATCGGTTCCATGATGGCGGCGGCCTGAACACCGACGGAGCACCGTGAAAACAATCCGCATCTTCCGCGCCCCGATTGCCGACTACTCCCAATCGCCCCAATCGTCGGCCGGGCGCTTTCGCAACATCCATCCCCGCCCGGCCAATGCCCCCCAGCCCGACGCCAAGGTGATGTGGGACTTCTTCTTCAACAAGCCAAAGGACACCGAGCCTGCGGCGCCCCTGCCCGTGCAGCGGCTCACCCCGGCCGACCTGGCCGCCGCGCCCGAGCGCAGCCTGTACCGCCTGGGCCACTCCACGCTGCTGATGAAACTGCGCGGCGGCTGGTGGATCACCGACCCGGTGTTTGCCGAGCGCGCCTCGCCCTTTTCCTTCATCGGCCCCAAGCGCTTTCATGCGCCGCCCATCGCCCTGCATGAGCTGCCCGCGCTGCGCGGCGTGGTGCTCTCGCACGACCACTACGACCATCTGGACCGTGCCACCATCCGCGCCCTGGCGCCCCGGGTCGACTTCTTCCTGTGCACGCTGGGCGTGGGCGACCGGCTCATGGCCTGGGGCGTGGCCCCCGAGAAGGTGCGCCAGTTCGACTGGTGGCAGGACGTGCAGGTGGACGGCCTGCGCTTCACGGCCACGCCGGCCCAGCATTTCTCGGGCCGGGGCCTGCGCGACGGCAACCGCACGCTGTGGGCGTCCTGGGTCATCGAGGACCTGGCAAGCGCCGACACGCTGCGTGTCTTCTTCAGCGGCGACGGCGGCTATTTCGACGGCTTTGCGGAAATCGGCCGGCGCTTCGGCCCCTTCGACCTCACGCTGATGGAGACCGGCGCCTACGACCCGCACTGGCCCTATGTCCACATGCACCCGGCCCAGACCGTGCAGGCCCACCGCGACCTGGGCGGACGCTGGCTGCTGCCCATTCACAACGGCACCTTCAGCCTGGCCATGCATGCCTGGTGGGACCCCTTCGAGCGCGTGCTGGCCCTGGGCGCCGAGCACGGCATTGCCGTGGCCACGCCCATGATGGGCGAGCGCGTGGACCTGGCCGCCCCCCATGCAGGCGAGCGCTGGTGGCGCGCCCTGGTATCTGAGGTCACGCAGGACGGAGCCGCGCCGGCACCCCGGCCCCAGCCGCGATAAACGCGTTTTTGCTGCATTGCGTCATCGGCCTACGCGGACCGGCATGCATCTGGCTAAAGTGGAACCGGCAAGTGGATCTGGCAGGTAGATCCGGCAAATGGATCCAGAGCTTCAGGAGCGCACATGGCAAACCGCAAATCTTCCAAGGCCGCTTCGGTGGCCCGTCAGGCCACCGATCTGGCCATTGCCGCGCCGCAGGTGGTGGCGCACAGGCTCACCCGCATGGCGCTGGCCGGGGCCAATCCCTCCGCACGGGACCGGCGCGAATTCACGCGCATGGTGTCCGAGAAACAGACAGCCTTCCACCAATCCTGGGCCGCCATGGGCCTGCAGTCCATGGTCGCCAGCCAGGCCCTGATGCAGGCCTGGATGCGCATGTGGTGGATGCCCTGGAGCGCCTCCACCTGGAATGGGGGCGCACTGGCATCGCAGGCCTCGCAATGGAGCAACGCCATGTGGGGCGTGGTGGGCAAGGGCATGGCCCCCGTGCACCGCACCGCAGTGGCCAACGCCCGGCGCCTGGCGCGCGGCTGATCCACCCATATCAAACCCGCTTCATTGACTGGAGCGGCACGGCGCGGCAGGGCTGATGCGGGGGCGAGGTTCGGGTATCCTCGCGGCCTTCGTTCCGTTTTGCTGCGCTGCCGCATTTCCAGGCATGGACTCCATGCAGAGACTGAAAACACGGCCGCGGCAGGCGGATTTCCCCCTTTCTGCCATCGCTTTGCCAGTCTTCCCCGGAGTTCTCTGATGACACACAAGGCCCCGCCAGCCGGCCAGGGCCTGCACGGTCAAGACGACCTGCAGCGCAATCTCACCAACCGCCACATCCAGCTCATCGCCATCGGCGGTGCCATCGGCACGGGCCTGTTCATGGGCTCGGGCAAGACCATCAGCCTGGCGGGTCCGTCCATCGTCTTCGTCTACGCCATCATCGGCGTGATGCTGTTCTTCGTGATGCGGGCCATGGGCGAGCTGCTGCTGTCCAACCTGCAGTACCGATCCTTCATCGATTTCTCGGCCGATCTGCTGGGGCCCTGGGCGGGCTTCTTCACGGGCTGGACGTACTGGTTCTGCTGGATCGTCACGGGCATTGCCGACGTGATCGCCATCTCGGCCTACTCGCAGTTCTGGTTCCCCGGCCTGCCCCAGTGGGCCCCGGCCATTGCCTGCGTGGGCCTGCTGCTGGGCCTGAACCTGCTGACGGTGAAGCTGTTCGGCGAGATCGAGTTCTGGTTCGCCATGATCAAGATCGTGGCCATCGTGGCCCTGGTGGCAACGGGGCTGTACATGGTGGGGGCCGCCTTCGTCTCGCCTGCGGGGCGTGCGGCCAGCCTGTCCAACCTCTGGAACGACGGCGGCATGTTCCCCAACGGGATGATGGGCTTTTTCGCGGGCTTCCAGATCGCCGTGTTCGCCTTCGTGGGCATCGAGCTGGTGGGCACCACGGCCGCCGAGGCCAAGGACCCCGAGCGCACGCTGCCGCGCGCCATCAATTCGATTCCCGTGCGCATCATCGTGTTCTACGTGCTGGCCCTGATCGCCATCATGGCCGTCACCCCCTGGCGCGACGTGGTGCCCGGCAAGAGCCCGTTCGTGGAGCTGTTCGTGCTGGCAGGCCTGCCGGCCGCCGCAGGCGTGATCAATTTCGTGGTGCTGACCTCGGCCGCCTCGTCGGCCAACAGCGGCGTGTTCTCCACCAGCCGCATGCTCTACGGCCTGGCGCTCAAGGGCGATGCGCCCCGGGCCTTCCACCGGCTGTCGCGCAGCAGCGTGCCCTCGCGCGGGCTGCTGTTTTCCTGCACCTGCCTGCTGGCCGGCGCGTTTCTGATGTGGGTGGTCCCCGATCTGGTGGAAGCCTTCACGCTGGTGACCACGGTATCGGCCATTCTGTTCATGTTCGTGTGGTCGCTGATCCTGCTGTCCTATATCGCCTACCGGCGCCAGCGCGCGGCCCTGCATGAGGCTTCGCGCTACAAGATGCCCGGCGGCGTGGCCATGTGCTGGGCCTGCCTGGTGTTCTTTGCCGCCATCCTGGGCCTGCTGACCCTGCAGGCCGACACGCGCCAGGCGCTGGTGGTGACGCCGGCCTGGTTTGCCCTGCTGGCCATCGCCTACCAGTTCGTGCGCCGCCGGGCATCAAGCCAACCCTCGGGCAGCTGCGCTGAGCCTTCCAGCGCCCTGCCAGGCGCCGTGGCCAAGCCGCGCTGACGTGGTTTCTGGCCGCCCCCTGCGCTCCGGGGCGGCCTTTGCACGGAGGTGCCGCACCCCGTGCTTTCTCTCAGCGCCCTGCCGACCCCCTTCATTTTTGTGCACCAGACTTGCGCACAACGCCTCAGGCGTGTCCAGCGATTAGATAACGCGTGAACAAAAAACAACTGTCTTTACGTGAAGAGAAAGATGTAGATACAAATCGTTATCATTCGCACCTTGATTTTTAACCAAACCGGAACTTTACAAAGATGGTCAGAATCTCGGTGCTCCGCCCGCTTCCTCTTTGCGCCGCCCTGGCATGCACAGCCATGGCCCATGCCCAGACGGCCGACAGCAAGGCCGACACGTCCTTGTCCACGGTGGTGGTGACCGCCTCGGGCACGGCCGTGGACATCAAGGAGGCGCCGGCCAGCATCAGCGTGATCACGCGGGAAGACATCGAGCGCAAGCCCGTCACCAGCATCGGCGAGCTGCTGTCCACCATTCCCGGCGTGACCGGCGGTCTGTCGGGCACGGGCGCCCAGTCCAAGATCAAGCTGCGCGGCCTGCCCGAGAAGTACACGCTGATCCTGGTGGACGGCAAGCGCCAGGGGAACTCGGCCGGCATCAACTACCGTGACGACCTGGGCTCGCAGGACCTGGACTGGATCTCGCCCGAGATGATCGAGCGCATCGAGGTCGTGCGCGGCCCCATGTCCTCGCTGTACGGCTCCGACGCCATGGGCGGCGTGATCAACATCATCACGCGCAAGATCGGCAAGCGCTGGAGTGGCTCGACCACGCTGAACTACAGCAAGCCCTCCGACGGCGACCGCGGCGACACGCGCCAGCTGGGCTTCAACATCAGCGGCCCGCTGTCCGACAAGTTCGGCCTGCGCCTGGGCGGCAACTACACGGACCGCGCTGCCGACGAGGGCACGGGCGGCTTCCCGGGCACCTACCAGTCCACGGCCGGCTCGCGCAAGCAAAACCTCAACGCCCTGCTCAACTGGCAGCTCACGCCCGACCAGGTGATCGGCATCGAGGCCGCGCAAGGCATCCAGCGCGCCACGGGCTCCGATCGGTTGGTGAATGGACGCCCCGTGGTATCGCAATGGGGCCTGAGCAAGCTGGAGCAGACCAAGTTCGGCCTCAGCCACGATGGCCGCTGGGGCGACATGACCTCCAAGCTCAACCTCGTGCACAACAAGTACGAGGACAAGGGCGACACCATCGGCAACAACTCCAAGGAAACCACTCTGGACGGCCGCATCGACAAGCCGTTGAAGCTGTGGGGACTGGACCAGGCCATGACGCTGGGCATGCAGTGGCGCCGCGAGTCGCTGGACAACCGCGACACCATCGGCCTGGCGCCCATCGACTACGCGGGGCGCCCGGTCTCGGGCTCGGGCCTGAGCGCCACCACCTGGGCGCTGTTCGGCGAGGACCAGATCTTCCTGCGAGAGAACCTGGCGCTGACGCTGGGCCTGCGCATGGACCACCACCAGAAATACGGCAACAACTGGAGCCCGCGCGCCTACCTGGTCTACCACCCGGCCTCGGAGTGGACGGTGCGCGGCGGCGTCTCGCGCGGCTTCCGTGCGCCCAACCTGAAGGAAAACTCGGCCAGCGCCGCCACGCAATCCGGGGGCAACGGCTGCCGCAGCCTGGCCGGCATGGGCTGGACCAGCACCAGCGTGAATGCCGACGGCACGCGCGGCTGCTACATGGCCGGCAACCCCGACCTGCAGCCCGAGACCAGCACCAACTTCGAGCTGGGCACCAGCTGGGACCGCAATGGCTGGGCGCTGGGCGCCACGTACTTCCACACCAACTTCAAGAACAAGATCGACTACCAGCCGCTGGGCTTCTACAACGGCTTCTGGTGGACCCGCATGGCCAACGCCCAGCGTGCCCGCACGCGCGGCCTGGAAGGCTTCGTGAACGTTCCCCTGGCCAAGGGCCTGACCTGGAACACCAACATCACCAAGATGTTCGAGTCCAAGAACCTGAGCACCGGCGCCTCGCTGCTGGCCGTGCCCGAGCTGTCCATCTACTCGTCGCTGCAGTGGCAGATCCGCCAGGGCTGGTCCGCCATGTTCAGCGCCCGCCACGTGGGCAAGGAAGTCGTGACCACGGGCACGGCCACCACCTTCGCCAAGGCCTACACGACGTTCGACGTGTCCATGAACTACAACGTCACCGACTCGATGACCCTGCGCGCCGGCATCATCAACCTGACCGACAAGGAAACCCGGACCATCGGCGCCAACTACGACAACGGCGGCCGTACCTACTTCGTGGGGATGACGGCCAGGTTCTGATGGCGCGGTTCTGATAGCGCGTTATCGGCCCTTGCGCTGACCCAGACAAAGCGCCCGTTGTGACGGGCGCTTTTTTCATGGCGAGGAACAGGGCCTCACTCCCAGATGCCGCCCTGCGCAGGGGGCTTGCGCGCCAGCAATTCCTCGTCTGTCAAGGGCCGGCCTGTCCAGACATTCACCTTCGAGGCCCCGGCCGCGCTGCCCAGCTCGCGCAAGGCCCTCAGCTCCACCTGGGTGAACCCGCCCTCGGGGTCGCCCAGCGGATGGATGACGATGTGCGGTGAGGCCGCCAGCCAGGCACGCCGATGCATGCGCCTGAGCTGGTACTTCAGAAGCTGCTCGGCCAGGATGAAGTCCGATATCAGCGAACGCGGGTGGGCGAAGGGATTGACGACTTCGGCAGGCTCCGATGCGGCCGCGAGCCTGGCCTGCGGGCCGGCCGCGAGAATCCGGCGCCGGGGCGGCGGACTCAGGGCCAGCTCGGGAACCTCCGACAGGGTCTGGCCCGTTTTCGGATTTGTCAGCGTCAGGCGCTCGGGAGAAATCTGTACGTAGATGAGTGGTAGGAAGGCAGAGAGCATGGACATCCATCAATCGATTTTCTGAACCACGGTCTGGCCCGGCAGCAAGGCCCGGCCATCACCGCCACGCGGCAGCATGGGCGCGACAGGCTGACCTGTCTGGCGGTCCAGCAGCAGCGAATGCGCCTCGCCCGGCGCGAACAGATGGCCTTCGCCCCATTGCCGCAACGCCACGATCACCGGGAACAGCTCAAGGCCCTGGGCCGTGAGCACGTATTCCAGGTAGGCCGAGCCTTCGGCGGCCGGGCGGGTTTCGAGGATGCCGGCCTCCACCAGCCGGCGCAGCCGGTCGGCCAGGATATTGCGGGCCACGCCCAGGCTGCGCTGGAAATCGCCAAAGCGGCTGATGCCATCGAAGGCATCGCGCACGATGAGCAGCGACCAGCGGTCGCCGATCACATCCAGGGAGCGGGCCACCGGACAGGGCTGCGGTGTGTCAGGACGGATGTCTTCTTTCATGGCGCTATTTTGGTTGCATTTCAAAACTGGTTCAACTAGCATCCAACCAGTTTTATTTTGCAACTGGATTCAACCCATGAACGCCTTCCCTGCCCCGGACACGGTCCGCATGCCGCGCAGCCTGGTGCTGCTGTTCGCCGCTGCCAGCGGCCTGAGCGTGGCCAATGTCTACTACGCCCAGCCGCTGCTGGAGGCGCTGGCGGCCGACTTCGGCATCAGCCATGCGGCCGTGGGCGGGGTGGTCACGGCCACGCAGGCCGGCTGCGCGCTGGCACTGCTGCTGCTGGTGCCGCTGGGCGACCGGCTGGAACGGCGGCGACTCATGCTTTTGCAGTTGCTGGGCCTGGTGCTGGCCCTGGCGGCCGTCAGCACCGCGCGTTCGGCCGTTCTGCTGCTGGCGGGCATGCTGGCCGTGGGCCTGCTGGGCACGGCCATGACGCAGGGGCTGATCGCCTATGCGGCCAGCGCCAGCCAGGCGCATGAGCGCGGGCGCGTGGTGGGCGCAGCCCAGGGCGGGGTTTTCATCGGCCTGCTTTTGGCGCGCGTGTTTGCCGGTGCCGTGGGTGACGTGGCTGGCTGGCGTGGCGTCTATGCCTGCTCGGCCCTGCTGATGCTGGCCCTGGCCTGGCCCCTGTGGCGGCAACTGCCCCGGCTGGCGGTGCCCTCCCCCGTGCCCGGCTACACGCAATTGCTGTCATCCATGCTCCAGTTGCTGCGCCAGGACCGCATGCTGCGCACGCGGGGCATGCTGGCCCTGCTGATGTTTGCCACCTTCAATATCTTCTGGAGCGCCCTGGTCCTGCCGCTGAGCGCACCGCCCTACAGCCTGTCGCTCACGGCCATCGGCGCCTTTGGCCTGGCCGGCGTGGTGGGCGCACTGGCCGCGGCCCGTGCCGGCCACTGGGCCGACCAGGGTTTCGCGCAGCGCACCAGCCTGGGCGCGCTGGTGATCCTGCTGCTGGCCTGGGCGCCGATTGCGCTGCTGGAACAATCGCTGTGGGCGCTGGTCGCCGGCATCGTGCTGCTGGACCTGGGCGGCCAGGCCCTGCATGTGACCAACCAGAGCCTGATCTTTCGCAGCAACCCGCAGGCCCACAGCCGGCTGGTGGGGCTGTACATGCTGTTCTATGCCGTGGGCAGCGGGCTGGGCGCGCTGATTTCCACCAACGCCTACGCGCGGTTTGGCTGGCACGGCGTCTGCGTGGCGGGGGCGGCGTTCAGCCTGGCGGCCCTGGTGTTCTGGGCCATGACGCGGGAGACGGCTGCCCAGGCCAGCGTTCCCGCCTAGACCCGGCTCACCAGCTCCGAAGGCACCCGCCCCAATGCCTTGCGGAACATGGTGGAAAACGCGCTGGGGCTGTCATATCCCAGCTCCAGCGCCACCTGGGTGACCGATGCGCCCGCAGACAGCCGCGACACCGCTGCCAGCAGGCAGGCCTGCTGGCGCCAGGCGCCAAAGGCCATGCCTGTGTGCTGCTGGAAAAACCGGCTGAAGGTGCGCAGGCTCTTGTTCAGCGCCTGTGCCCAGTCCTGCGGCGTGGCGCGGATGCTGGGCTGGGCCAGGAACTGCTTGCACAGGGCGGCCAGCTTTTCGTCGCGGGGAATGGGCGCGAACAGCGGCAGGCTGCGGGCCGAGGCCAGCTCGTGCAGCACCAGCGTGACCAGGGCGCCGTCGCGGCCCGCTTCGTCGTACAGCGCCGGCAGGTCGGCGCAGGACAGCAGCAACTGGTGCAGCAGCGGGGTGACGACCAGGGCCTCGCAATGCACACCCGGGCGGGGCGCAGCAGCCGGTTCGATGTACAGGCTGCGCGTGCTCACGCCCTGCATGCGCACGCTGTGCGGCTTGCTGGCCGGAATCCACACGCCGCTGTAGGGCGGGATGGTCCAGGCGCCGTCGTCGGTTTCCACTTCCATCAGCCCGCTCATCCCGTAGAGAAACTGGGCACGCCGGTGGCTGTGCGTGGGCAGCAGCGTGCCAGGCGTGTAGTCGGTGCCGATGGCCAGCACATCGCGCGCCACGGCGTCCACGGAATGCAGCGGGATGTTAAGCATGGGAATGTCCGGAAAACAGCCAACAGGCTTTGGCAGGAATTCAAGGATTATTGACCTATCCGCGAAAGCAGGCCAAACCGCGGCATCCTAAGGTTCAGTCCTTGCTCGTTTTTTCCAAAGGACTGTCTGTGTTCCCTCTCCTGCTGCTGGCTTTCGGTGTGCTTGCCGGCGTGACCACCGTGCTCTTCGGCTTTGGCGGCGGCTTCGTGGCCGTTCCGCTGCTTTATGCGCTGCTGACCTCCATCCACGGCGCGGACTCCGCCGTTGGCCAGGCTGCCATGCACATTGCCGTGGCCACCTCCACCTGCGTGATGATTTTTGGCGCCTCCATGGCCACGCTGCGCCAGCACCGCGCGGGCGCCCTGCCCTGGGATCAGGTGCGGCCGCTGGCCGGCTTCATCGCGGCCGGCGCCGTGGCAGGCGCGGCGGCCGCCACCTGGATCAGCGGGGAATGGGTGCGCTGGGCCTTCATCGCCTACCTGGCCCTGACCATCGCCGACGCGCTGCTGCGCCCGGGCTTCGTGCACGGCACCGCCGCCCAATTGCAGCCCATGGGCCGCAGGCCCGCCGCCACCGCAGGCTTGGCGATTGGCGCGATTGCAGCCTTCCTGGGTGTGGGCGGCAGCGTGATGACCGTGCCGCTGATGCGCCGGCGCGGCGCCAGCATGGCGGCGGCCACGGCCATGGCCAGCCCGCTGTCCCTGCCCATGGCCGTGGCGGGCACCGCTGCCTACATGCTGGCATCGCAGGGCGCGGGGCTGGGCCCCTGGCATGTGGGCTATGTGGACCTGCAGGCCTTTGCGTTGCTGACGGCCGGATCGTGGACCGGCATCAGGCTGGCGGCCCCGCTGATCGGCCGCATTCCCGATGCCCTGCATGCCAAAGCCTACCTGGCCCTGCTGGGCCTGGTGCTGCTGGTCATGATCGTGGCCTGAGCGCTGCGCTCAACCCTCCTGGAAGATCGCCTCGATCCGGGTCTCGAACACCCGGGCAATGGCGAATGCCAGCGGCAGGCTGGGGTCGTAGCGGCCCGTCTCTATGGCATTGACGGTCTGGCGCGACACGCCCAGCAGGTCCGCCAGCGCAGCCTGGCTCCAGCCGCGCTCGGCGCGCAGTTCACGGATGATGTTTTTCATGGGCGGGGCACTTTGGCGGAACAGCTCATCGGCTGCGCAGCCAGTGGGCCACCGAGGCAGCCACCCAGAGCGCACCCATCAAGGGCCACACCATGAACATGCTGAGCTTGGGAAACCCTGCCATTTCCAGGAATCCGTAGGTGAAGGTGATGCCGGCCGTGCCCGCCGCTGCAATCGCCAGCTGCTCCAGCATGGACTTGCGCAGGAACTCGTCGGTATCGCGAACCAGCCGCACGATGGCCCGCACGGCCAGCGCAAACGCCAGCATGGGGCTGAGCAGCAGGGCCGTGCGCAGGGCCCCGGCCTGCATGTCGGCGCTGAGCAAAAGCGCCCCCACAAGCAGCGCCATGTAGAGCAGCAGCGCAAATCCCAGCTCCTTCTGGTAGCGGCGGTTGGTGACCGTTGTTTGATTCATGGAAGTCTCTCGCAATGTGTAAAGGATGCTTGACATTGTGCGATGCCCCCCGCGGGCATGTCAAGCAAGCTTTACATCGGCACTGAACGCCCCGCCGTACAATCGCCGCCGTTGGTGCCAGCAGCCCCAGGGGCTGCGGTTAAACGGGAAACATGGGGCGGCCAGATAAAGCCGCCCGCATGTACTGCCCCCGCAACAGTGAGTGAAACGCCGCGTGCATGGCACCGGCCCCCGCCAAACCCGTGCCACTGGGCGTACAGCCCGGGAAGGCCTTGGCGAGTGCGTCACCAGTCTGGATACCGGCCAACAGGCGGCCGGCCGCGCATGCAGCGCAGCCGGTCTTTGTGGTTTCCGTGCCGGCGGGGTCGCTGGCGCGCAACTGGCTCGCATCCATGCACACCCTCGCCCTCGCGCGCGCCCCTGGCGCCGCTCTTCGCTCGCCCTCGGCGTTCCCCGTACTGCGCACGTTGTCCGCCCTGGCTGCGGCCTCGCTGCTGGCCTGCCAGGCCCAAGCACAGGTACAACAGGCACAACAGGCGCAGCGCGCACAGGCCTCCCAGCTCGATACCGTGGTCGTCACCGCCTCGCGCAGCGAGCAGCCCCTGCGCACCGTCACGGCCGACATGACCGTGATCGACGCCGAGACCATTGCCCGCAGCGGCGCCACGGGCGTGGCCGACCTGCTGGTGCAGGTGCCGGGCGTGCAGATCAACCGCAACGGCGGGCCGGGCCAGGTCACCTCGGTCTACCTGCGCGGCACCAGCAACCAGCACACTGCCGTGTTCATCGACGGCGTGCGCTACAGCTCGCAGGAGCTGCAGGGTGGCGCGGTCTGGTCCACCCTGCCGCTGGCGCAGATCGAGCGCATCGAAGTGCTGCGCGGCCCGGCCGCCGCCATCTATGGCTCAGACGCCATGGGCGGCGTGATCCAGATCTTCACCAAGCGGGCGGACGGCCAGACCCGCGCCTATGCCGAGGCCGGCATCGGCAACCAGGGCACCAGCAAGCTGGCCACAGGATTCCAGGGCGGAGCCAACGGCTTCACCTATGGCTTGAACCTGGCGGACGAGCGCAGCGACGGCTTCGACGTCTACCCCGGCAACACCTTCTCGCCCAACCCGGACAAGGATGGCTACAGCAACACCTCGCTGGGCCTGAACGCGGGCTACAAAACGGGCATCCACCAGATCGACGCCAGCCTGCTGCACAGCCGCCTGCGCACCCACTACGACCAGAGCCCGCCGCCGTTCGACGACTACGACGTGGTCAAGAACACCACCGGCAGCCTGCGCTGGCAGGCCGGCTGGAACGCCATGTACAAAAGCGTGGTCCAGATCTCCCATACCGACAGCCAAAGCGACCGCCACACCCAGTCGCCCGAAAGCGCCAAGGGCCGCTCCACCAACTACCTGCTGCAGAACCTGTTCACGCTGGGCCAGCACCGTTTCAACATCGACCTGGAGCGCCGCGAGGACAAGCTGGACACCCAATACGCCTGGACGCAGAACACCGACAGCCGGCGCGTGCAGAACTCCCTGTCGGCCGGCTGGCGCCTGACCGAGGGCCGCCACCAGTTCGACGCCAACCTGCGTCACGACCAGGTGCGCGACCAGCAGAACAAGACCACGGGCGGCCTGGGCTACGGCCTGCAGATCGACGAGCGCTGGCGCTGGGTGGCATCGGCCGGCACGGCCTTCAGAACGCCCACGCTGTACGAGCGCTTCACGGGCCAGGCGGCGGCCGACCTCAAGCCCGAAAGCAGCACCAACGTGGAAACGGGCCTGCACTATGCGGCCGGTGCCAACCGCCTCTCGGCCGTGGTCTACCGCAACAAGTTCAAGAACCTCATCACCTACGACTGGAACAGCGCCGTTCCCTGCAACTGCTACCGCAACTGGCAAAGCGTGGAGACCACCGGCCTGACGCTGGCGGGCAGCACGCGCCTGGGCAGCGCCAACCTGGGCGCCTCGCTGGACTTCATGAACCCCGAGAACCTGGAGACCGGCAAGCTGCTGCCCTACCGCTCCAAGCGCATGCTCAAGCTCAACGCCGACACCCAGGCGGCCGGCTGGACGCTGGGCGGCGAAGCGCAGCTCTACAGCGGCCGCTATGCCGACGAGGCCAACACCTTCAAGCTGGGCGGCTACGGCGTGGTCAACCTCTACGCCCAGCGCCAGCTGACAAGGCAATGGACGCTGCTGGCCCGCGTCAACAACATCGCCGACCGCGACTACGCCCCCACGCGCGGCTATGCGAACGCAGGCCGCACCGTGTTCGTCAGCGTGCGCTGGACTCCCCTGCCCTGACCGCCATGCACCTGCTGCTTGTGCGCCTGCCCCGCCTTCTGCTGCTGATCGCCGCCCTGGCCTGCGCGGGCAGCGCCGTCGCGCAAAAGGCGGTGGATGCGGGAACGGGCGGGGCAACCACTGCCTACACCGTCACCGACATGCGCGGGCGCCAGGTGCGCCTGGAGCGGGTGCCGCAGCGCATCGTCTCGCTGCTGCCCTCGCTGACCGAATCGCTGTGCGCGCTGGACGCCTGCGAGCGCATCGTGGGCGTGGACGAATTCTCCAACCACCCGGCCCGCGTGGCCGCCCTGCCCAAGCTGGGCCACACTTTTGCCCCGCTGGTCGAGGCCACCGTGCGGCTCAGGCCCGACGTGGTGCTGATGGCGTATTCCGCACCCGTCATCGCGCAGCTGGAGCGCTTCGGCATTCCCGTGCTGGCACTGGACGCCAACGACATGGCGCAGCTGGAGCAGGTACTGCACAAGCTCGACCAGCTGCTGCAGGTGCAGCGCGCCAACGCCCTGCTGGCACGCATGCAGGCCGAGGTGGACCAGCAGGCCAAGGCGCTGGCTGCGCAAGCGCCCGCCGGGCAGAAGGTGTATTTCGAAGTGGACGCCACGCCTTACGCGGCAGGGCCGGACTCCTTCATAGGCCAACTGCTGCAGCGCCTGGGCGCGCGCAATGTGCTGCCGCCCAACCTGGGCCCTTTTCCGCGAATCACGCCCGAATACGTGCTGCGCCAGCAGCCGGAACTCATCATCCACACGCCGCAGACGCCATCGGCCAGCTTTGCCACCCGCCCCGGCTGGAGCCGCATGCCCGCCGTGCGCTCCGGCCGCATCTGCGCGCTGGACCTGGTCGAAACAGACGTGGTCTCCCGCCCCGGCCCGCGCCTGGGCGAGGCAGCGCGGGCGCTGGCCCGCTGCCTGCAGATGCCGGGCACAGCGCCGCGTTGACTTCGCTGGCCGGCTTGGCCCGCTTGGTCTGCTTGGCCGATGGCCCTGCCTACTCCAGCACCACGGCCGTGCCGCTGGCAGACACCATCAACATGCCGTTGCCCTGGCCCAGCACTTCGTAATCCAGGTCCACCCCCACCACGGCATTCGCGCCCAGTTCCTGGGCGCGTTCCTCCAGCTCCTTGAGCGCAATCTCGCGCGCCCGCTGCAGCTCGCGCTCATAGGTGGCCGACCGCCCGCCCACGATGTCGCGCAGCCCGGCAAACAAGTCCTTGAACACATTGGCGCCCAAAATCGCCTCGCCCGCGACCACGCCGCAGTAGCGGGTGATGCGGCGGCCTTCGATCTGGGGGGTGGTGGTGATGATCATTGAAGCTCCTGGGTGTTGGTGATGGGAGTGCCGAGCTTTCGCCACTCGGCCGGACTAGCTGTGAACCGTCAAGCGATTGTTTGGAGATTTGATCCTAGACACGGAGCGACTTGGCCGCTGCTGCGGTGCAGTCTGTGCCAGTTGTAATGATGCTGTCAGCTCGCCAGGGCATTGGTCCGCTCAGCCGAGTTCTGGCACGTCCATCCATCGGACTTGCCTACTATCGCTGCCCGCGTCTGTTCAAGCCCCATCACCACCCGCCCTCTTGCCTTTCCGGATTTGATCGCCACCGGCAGCCGGCTCAACCAATGCCCGTTTGGCCCCAGCGACGTGACGCGCAGGTTGGACAACTGGCGCGATGTGGGCAAGGGTTTCATGGAAAGTACACGAATGCACTCATCGAGCTGAGCCGCAGAGGAAAAACGCAGTACATGCGTCCCGAACTCCACACAGAGAACGGCAAAGCCCTTGTGGGGAATGTGAGCAGGTGCCGAGGGCAGGTAACGGCTGGCGCGGCACCAGAGCCCAACCTCTTGCTCGACATGCACCCAGTAGGCCATGGGTTCGGCACGCCAGTCCTCAACGAATTCGATCCAATGGCGGGGCGCTGGCACAGGCCGTCTCCTTCAGAGGTATTCAAGAGGCGGATTGTGTCGCAAAGTACGGCGCGATTTGCCTTGGTGCCCGCCATCACGCAGGGCCGTAGATGGCCCAAGTACGTACATTCATGGTTCCGGCACACAGTCGCCAGTATTCATGGCAGGACCATCCCATGCGCACCAATGAGTCAAAAATCCTGGCGAAAGCCATATACGAGATCCGTCTTCTCCTGAGCGGATATCTGGGAAGCAACGTGGATGCGGATCCGAGCGTACGGATCGCAGCGCACCTGGCCTATGCCCTGCACAACGATGCATTGGCCGTGCTGGAGGGAAATGGCTTCAGCGCCGACGAAGCGCTGAAGCGGGTGGCGGCCGTGGACTCGCTTCTAGGAGTCGAAGCGGGGAGTGAATTCGTCCGCAGCTTGGAAGCTTAGGGCTGCCTTGCCAGGCCGGTACAACGCGGGATATTCCATCTGGCGTGATCGCTGCGGCCGTGCCGTGCCGGGTGGTGCGGGCGCGAGCCACCGAGGATAGGGCCGTCCTTTTCATGCCTGGCGCAGCTTCCACATGACGGCAGCAGTGCCCCATGCCTTCCTCGCCTGCCTTTTGTCGCCCGGCATGACCCTGAAGACAGGCATGTCTCGCCCGAACAGCCCCATAATCTGGCTTCAAAAATTTCGCACCCCTATGACACAGTCCCTCAAAGAACTCCTTGCGGCCAAGGCCGCGCTGGACATGGAAATTGCCAAGGCCCGCACCTCGGCGGCCGACGCAGCCCTGTCCAAGGTCCAGAAGCTGGTGACCGATTTCGGATTCACCCAGCAGCAAGTGTTCCCCTACATCCCAGCAAAAACCAGCGCACCGGCGAAGTATCGCGATCCGTCTACAGGAGCAACGTGGACAGGTCGCGGCAAGCCTCCGAACTGGATCAAGGACCAGGATCGCGACGACTTCCTCATCGAACGCAAACCCGAGGCGGCCCAAGGCCCGTTCCTCGCCGAAATGGCGGCAGCAGCAGCTCGCAACTGAAAGCGCTGCACAAGGCGGCACGCAGGATGCCGTGCGGTGCGGTGGAGTTCCGATGCGAAGGATCTGTGCCTTCCGAAAAAAAGCCCTCTGAGCATTCAGCGGGCTTTTTTTCCGGCCTGGTGCCGGCAGCGTAGTCACTGCCGACATCTTTCGATGGCGTGCATCGCGCTCCGGTAGAGGTACCAGCCGGGCCTTTGCGGCACCGCCAGCCCTCAGGCGTGGCTGACGGGGCAGCTGCCTGCCTTGCCCATGATGCTGTCGGCAGGCGCCTGCGCGCGGTCAGTCAGGCCGTAGTCGCGCAGCACCTGGGTGACGCGCACGCGGTAGTCCTTGAAGATCTTGTCGCGGCCGGCGCGCTGGGCGCTGAGGTGGGCTTCCACGTTGCGCCACTGGACGACGGCTTCCTCGTCGCGCCAGGTGGTGACGGACATGACTTTCTCGGGGTTGAGCGTGCTCTGGAAGCATTCCACGGAGATGAACCCCTCCATGGGCTTGAGCATGGGGGTGAGCTTGTTGACCAGGTCCACATAGGTCTGGTTCTGGCCGGGCAAGGCCTGCAGTTCGAACAGTACGACAACCATCTTCAACTCTCCTTTTTTCGGGAACAGAGATTCCGGCGCCGCGCAGCGGCGGCTCCGGCGTGGGGGAAATGGGTGAATGGGCGGCGCCGCAGGTTCAGCGGCTGCGCTCCAGGTGGGTCAGCCAGGCGGCCAGCACATCGCGCGCGGCCAGCGCCAGCAGGCCGCCGTATTTCTGGGCATCGGCACGCAGCGTGCGCGGGTCCACCTTGGCCATGCCGAGCTCACAGGCATGGCCGACCAGCCAGCGCTCCAGCCGGGCCGCGTCGGCCTCCAGATGGAATTGCAGGCCCAGCACCTGCGAGCCGACTGCGAAGGCCTGGTTGGCGCCGATGGCGGTGCCGGCCAGGTGCACGGCGCCTTCGGGAATGTCGAACTGGTCGCCATGCCAATGGAGCACCGGCACGCCGTCCAGTTTGGCGAGGGGCGAGGCAAGGCCGGCGTCGGTGAGCGTGAGCGGCGAAAAGCCGATTTCCTTGACGCCCAGCGGATAGACCCTGGCGCCCAGCGCGCGCGCAATGAGCTGGGCGCCCAGACAGATGCCCAGCAGCGGCTTGCCGCTGTCCAGCCAGCGGCGCACGGCCGCCAGCTCCTGGGCGACGAAGGGATAAAGCGCCTCGTCATAGGCACCTATGGGGCCGCCCAGCACGACCAGCAGGTCGGCACGGCCCAGGTCCAGGGTGTCAAGCTCGCCGATGCTGGGATCGACGTACTGCACTTCGTAGCCGCGGCTGGCGAACTCGGCATGCAGGGTGCCCAGGTCTTCGAAGTGGATGTGGCGCAGCGCGATGGCTTTTTTCATGGGAGGAACTCAGGTGGATACAGGAGGGTGGCTTGGAACGTGCGGAGCCCGTCAGGCGCCGGGCTTGAGATCGACGTGGATATGGCCTGCCGAGGGGAAGGTGCAGCAGGCCAAGGCATAGCCGGCTTCCTTTTCCCTGTCGCTGAGGCAAAAGTCCGCCTCCAGCCGTGAACTGCCTCCCGTGATGCGGATGCGGCAGCTGCCGCAGATGCCGGCCCGGCACTGGCTGCGGATGGCAATGCCCACGCCTTCCAGGATTTCCAGCAGGCTTTTGCCGGACGCGGCTTCGACGATCTGCCCGCTGTGCGCGATCTGCAGCTGGCATGCCTGCGCGGTCTCGCCTGGCTGGGCGGTGGATGCGGCAGGCGGCGTGAAGGCCTCGATATGCTGTATGGCACCGGGAAAGCAGGCCCGCGCATGCTCGCGAAAGGTCTGCGCAAAGGCGTGGCCGCCACAGATGACGACGGCCTGGGGCTGGCCCAGCGCCAGCAGGGACTGCTGCGAGGGGCGGCCCGGCACGAAGGGCCCGTGGGCGGCAATGTCTTCACGCGTGATGTGGATACGCAGGTCGAACCAGGGGGCCGTTTCGCACAGCTGCTGCAGCTCCTGCAGGAACGGAATGTCGGCCATGCGCGCAAAGCACAGCAGCAGCGTGGTGCGGGGCACGCGCCGGCCCTGCTGGCGCAGCCGGTCCAGTTCGCGCAGCAGCGCCAGCGGCAGGGTCAGGCCGATGCCGCCGGCCAGCATGACCAGGGAGTCCAGGCCCAGCACCAGGTCGGCCGTGATGTCGCCGGCCACGCCGCCCAGCGGCAGCGTGGAGCCTGCGCGCAGCACCGCATGCATGTGGTCGGAGACGCTGCCCCGGCCCGAGCTTTTGACGGCAATGTCGAACTGGCCGGCGCCGTCGTGCTCGCTGCAGGGCTCGTAGCGGGTGATGGAGTACAGCCGCTGCTGCATGGTGCCACGGGCGTCGGCATGCTCGATGGCCACATGCCGGCCGGGCCGCAGGCCGCCGAGGAATTGCGCCGAAGCACCCTGCACGCGCAGGGTGTAGACCATGACGCCGCCCGCCTCTGCCCGTGCAGCGGCGCAGCGCGCGAGCATGCTGCCTGCCTGGAGGGCGGCGCTCATGCCTGCATCTCCTCAAGGACCGAGGACACCAGCGCCACGCTGCCGCCCAGGTTGCGGCCCGCCAGGCCGATGCGGTCGATCAGGCTTTGCACCGAGTCGGTGTAGACGCCGATCTCGTTGCTGTCGCCCACGTCGTGCAGGATGTCGCGCGCATGCGGCATGCCGACCATGGTGAAGACGGTGGACCAGGCGCCCAGCTCGTTGTTGGCGAACATCTGCACGGTCTTGAGGATGATGGAGCGCAGGTAGCTGCGCTCGCGGTTGCTCAGGCCCTGGACGATGTCGGTGGCCACCGAGCTGAAGACGCTGGAGTGGCTCCATTCGTCCACGGCGTGGGTGCGCGTGACCTCGTGGCAGATGGGCTGGATGCTGCGGTCCTCGGCCATGGTCTTGAGGTAGTCGGTGATCAGGGTCTCGCTGGCGCAGGCAATGGCGAAGCGGGCCAGGCGGCGCTCCCATTCCGCGCCGCACTGCGCCAGCACGCCGTTGCGCCAGCCGACGAGGTTGAAGTCCGCGTAGTCCAGCGGCGCCAGGCCGCGCATCTCGTAGATGTAGTTGCAGGCCATGATGGACATGCGGGTGTGCAGGGCCTCGTCCAGCAGGGCCTGGGACATGACGTCCTGCAGCAGCGCGCGGTTGGCGCTGGGCGGCGGGGTCTTGATGATGTCCTCGCAGGCCGGCGTGACCACGTTGCACTCGATGTAGATGGTCTTGAGGTTGTAGATGCCCCAGGCGTAGGACAGGCATTGGTCGCGCAGGTGCTGTGGCGCCTCCACCCATGCCTGGTGATCGCGAAACGGCAGCAGCGAGGCGGTGAAGTCCTGCCGGGCGGGGTCGAACGCCAAGCCGCAGTAGTCAGGCAGGTCCTGATTCACGGCCGCTCTTGACTTCCAGAGCAGGGACAGCTTTTTGAGCGCATCGCGCACGGCGTCATCTGTCCGAGAGATATCGAGATTCATTTTTCAACTCCGTGTGATTGAACTTGATTGATCTGAGTCAAATCGCCTATTCCCTCCCCCCGCTTTCTCCATCTGCCGCAATCACCAATGGCGCCGCAAATGGCACTGCAATTGACGCTGCAGATGGCATATACGTTGTCATGGATTTCTTCACTCTGTCATATTCCACCTTGAATCAATCTCCCCGAATGCAGATTGCGGATGATTCCTGGCGGTATTGGATCTCATGACTTTCAACGTCTGGCGGCGAATTCTATGGAGAGAGCATGGATTCAAACAGACCTATTTTCGCCAATGAACCAGACCGCTTTTTTCAACGGCTTACATTGGCATGCCACCTTAATTGGTCTGCTCACCCGCTGAAACATGGTCGGAATCAAGGCAGCTGCACTTTGTAGACTGCCCATTACCGATGCGCCCTGGTTTCCAAATCCTTCCATAACCCGGGCGCTGCCGATTCCCGTGCTTCAGCGCCTCCAAGACAGCCAATGCGACATGGACGATTTATCGCTCCCCAGAATCAATTCCCTGGAACTCCAACACGCGGACAGCGAGGCCTGGGACGCCATAGCGGCCGAGCGGACACGGCAGGCGCGTTCGATTGAATTGATTGCCTCTGAAAACTTCGTGAGCCGCGCGGTGATGGAGGCGCAGGGCTCGGTGCTGACCAACAAATACGCCGAGGGCTATCCCGGCGTGCGCTACTACGGCGGCTGCGCCAATGCCGATGCCGTGGAGAACCTGGCCATTGCGCGTGCCAAGGCGCTGTTCGGCTGCACGCACGCCAACGTGCAGCCGCACTCGGGCAGCCAGGCCAACCAGGGCGTGTACCTGGCGTTCCTGGAGCCCGGCGACAAGATCATGGGGCTGGACCTGCGCTCGGGCGGGCACCTGACGCACGGCTCCAGCGTGAGCGTGTCGGGCAAGTGGTTCCAGTCCATCAGCTACGAGGTGGACGCCCGCTCCCAACTCATCGACATGGACCAGGTGCGGCGCATTGCGCTGAAGGAGCGGCCCAGGCTCATCATTGCCGGAGGCTCGGCCTATTCACGGCAGATGGACTGGGCCGAGTTCCGGCGCATTGCCGACCGGGTGGGCGCCATCTTCATGGCCGACATCGCGCACGTGGCGGGGCTGGTGGCCGCGGGCGTGTTCCCCTCGCCCGTGGAGCACGCCCATGTGACCACGACCACCACGCACAAGACGCTGCGCGGGCCGCGCGGCGGCATGATCCTCTCGGCCGACGCCGAGATCGCCAGGCGCATAGACGCCGCCGTGTTTCCGGGCCTGCAGTCCGGCCCGCTGATGCATGTGGTGGCGGCCAAGGCGGTGGCGCTGGGCGAGGCGCTCAAGCCCGCCTTCCGTACCTATGCGCGGGCCGTGGTGGACAACGCCCGCGTGCTGTGCGACCGGCTGTCGCAGGGCGGACTGTCCGTGGTGTCCGCAGGCACGGACTGCCATCTGGGCGTGATCGACCTGCGCCCCTGGGAGCTGACGGGCAAGGCCGCCGAAACGGCGCTGGAGCAGATCGGCATCACGGTCAACAAGAACGCCGTGCCCGGCGACGGCGCGCGGCCGCTGGTGACCTCGGGCATCCGCGTGGGCAGCGCGGCCTGCACCACGCGCGGCATGGGCGCCGACGAGTTCCGCGAGATCGGCGACATGATTCTTGCCACGCTGGGCGGCATACGCAGCGGCACCATGAACGCGCGCACGCTCAAGTCCATCCACGAAGGCGTGTCCGACCTGACCGCGCGCTTTCCCCTGCCCTACTGAGGCATGCAGCGTCCGGCGTCTCCCAACCTGTCAGGGTTTTCGCAGCGCGTTGGCCAGGCGCAGAACGGCGGCCTCGATCTCGTAGGCCGTGAGCGAGGCGTAGCCCAGCAGCCAGCCCGGCTGCCGCTGCTCACCCGCGTACAGGCGGCTGAGCCCCTGCAGCAGCACGCCGGCTGCGGCGGCGCGGCGGATGGTGTCCTCCTCGGACCAGCCGGGCTCCAGCAGGCAGGGGACCTGCATGCCGCCCTGGGGCCGTGGCGCGGTGACGATGCCGGCCAGGTGCCTGCCTATGGATTCGAGGATGACCTCGCGCCGCCCCGCGTACAGCTTGCGCATGGCCCGCACGTGGGAGTTGTAGTGGCCGTCCTCCATGAAGCGCGCCAGCGTCAGCTGCTGGATCTGGGGCGTGTGCCCGTCCATGATGCTGCGCGCCTGGACAAAGGCGCGCACCAGCTCCTGCGGCAAGGCCATGTAGCCCATGCGCAGGCCCGGGTACAGGGTCTTGCCGAAGGTGCCGATGTAGATGGTGCGCGCGTGCTTGTCCAGGCCTTGCACGCAGGCGGTGGGCATGCCGTCGTAGTGGAATTCGCTGTCGTAGTCGTCCTCGATGATCCAGCGCCCGCGCTCGAATGCCCAGCGGATCAGGTCCAGCCGCCGCTCCAGCTGCATGGTGACGCCCGTGGGGTACTGGTGCGATGGCGTGACATACACGCAGGTGGCGCCGCTGCGGTCGGCGTGCAGCAGGTCGGTGCGAATGCCTTGCGCGTCCACGTCGATGGGCAGGACCTTGGCCTCGGCCGACTCGAAGGCCTTGCGGGCGCCGAAGTAGCCCGGGTTCTCCAGCAGGATGGGCCGGCCCGCATCCACCAGCAGCTGCGCGCACAGGAACAGCGCCTGCCGCGTGCTGCTGAGCACCAAGATCTGCCCGGCCTCCACCTTGGCGCCGCGCTCCAGGTTGAGGTAGGTGGCAATGGCCTTGCGCAGCGGCTCGGCGCCCTGCGGGTCGCCGTGCAGCAGGACGCTGGCCCGGTAGTCCTTGAGCGCCTGCCGCTGCAGCCGCTCCCAGACATCGGTGGGAAAAGTGCGCGTCTCGGGCAGGCCGGTGGCAAAGGCCCGAATGGTCTGCTGGTCGGCGATGCCGCCGCCGTCAACAATGGCCTGGCCGCGCCGGCTCAGGCCGGCACCGGCCCTTATGGCACCGGCAGCACCGGCAGCACCGGCCGCATGGGCGCTGCGCTCGTGCTCGGGCAAGCGGCCGCGCCGCGCCGCCCGGCCCCGCAGCTCGGTGCCGATGGTCTCGGAGACATAGCTGCCCGATCCCTGGCGCCGCACGATGAAGCCGTCTCGGTGCAGCTGGGTGTAGGCGTTCTCCACCGTGTCGCGGGCAATGCCCAGCGAGTCGGCCAGCGAGCGCGTGGCCGGCAGCTTCAGGCCCGGCAGCAGCGCCCCATCCAGGATCAGCGCACGCATGGCGCGCTGCACCCGCTGGTGCAGGTCCAGCTGGCGCAGGTCGGCATCTCCCATGCGGATCTTCAGGGTCTCAAGCTCGAAGGTCTTGCTCATGCGGTCTGCCGCCTTTCATCTCATTGCACCTCTTGGGCAGGCCATTGTACTGACGCAAATGCTGCGCGCCCATTGCAAAGTGGTCTGCAACAAGAGAGCGAAGTGTATGGATCATTCAGTCCACTTCGGCGCTCAAATACCCCTTTCACCAGACAGCCAGGAATCCAACCCCCAAGGAAAACGAGAAGACCATGCCTTCATCAGACACACACTCACCCCTTCGCTTCAGCGACCTCATCCACCCCGTGGTGGCCGGGCTGATCTCGGTCATCGTCAACTACGGCGGCACCTTCATCCTGGTGTTCCAGGCCGCCAAGGTGGCCGGCCTGAGCCCGGAACTCACGGCTTCGTGGGTGTGGTCGATTTCGATTGGCGTGGGCGTCACCGGGCTGGTGCTCAGCTGGCTCTCGCGCGAGCCCATCATCACGGCCTGGTCCACGCCGGCCGCCGCCTTCCTGGTGACGGCCCTGGCCACCACGCCGTATGCCGAGGCCGTGGGCGCCTATGTGGTGTCGGCCGCGGCCTTCGTGGTGCTGGGACTGTCGGGCTGGTTCGAGCGCGTGATCCGGCTGATTCCGCCCGGCGTGGCCTCGGGCCTGCTGGCGGGCATCCTGCTGCAGTTCGGCATCAAGGCCTTTGGCGGCATGAGCGTGGACCCGGTGCTGGCCGGCCTGCTGATCGTGGCCTACGTTCTGCTCAAGCGGCTCACGGCGCGCTATGCGGTGGTCGGCATCCTGGCGCTGGGCCTGGCGTTCCTGCTGGCGCAGGACCGTGTGGACCTGTCCGGGCTGCAGCTGCAATTCGCGGCGCCCGTGTTCACGCGGCCCGAGTTCACGCTCAACGCCCTGCTGAGCGTGGCCCTGCCGCTGTTCCTTATCACGCTGACCGGGCAGTACATGCCCGGCATGCTGGTGCTGCGCAACGACGGCTTCAAGACCAGCGCCAACCCCATCGTCACGCTGACGGGCCTGGGCTCGCTGCTGATGGCGCCGTTCGGCTCGCACGCCTTCAACATCGCCGCCATCACGGCCGCCATCTGCACGGGCAAGGAGGCGCATGAAGAGCCGTCCAGGCGCTGGATCGCAGGCATCGCTGCGGGCGTGTTCTACATCCTGGTGGGTGTGTTCGGCGTCACGCTGGCGGCCGTGTTCATGGCGTTCCCGGCCACCTTCATCACCACGCTGGCGGGCCTGGCGCTGCTGGGCACCATCGGCGGCAGCCTGGCCAATGCGCTGGCCGATGCCAAAACCCGCGAGGCCTCGCTGATCACCTTCCTGGCCGCCGCGGCCAACATTTCCATGCTGGGCATAGGCGGCGCCTTCTGGGGCCTGGTCATCGGCCTGGTGGCCCATGCCGTGCTCAACGGCCAGTGGCCGCGCCGGGCCGCCCGCAGCGAGGCGGGCACCGGCAACGTGCCCGCCGCCGATGCCGCCATCAAAAGGAGCTGAAACCATGCTTGCGACACAAGACACCACCGGCGGCACCGCCCGAGCCGCCGACACCCTGACGCGCCACGACCAGCACGGCCGCTACCCCCAGGCCGAGACGGTGGACGATTTCCGGCACAACCTGGCCACCGTGCAGGCGCGCATGGCCGCTGCCTGCCGCCGCGCGGGGCGCGACCCGGCCAGCGTGCGCCTGCTGCCCGTGAGCAAGACCAAGCCCGAATCCAGCCTGCGCCTGGCCCACGCGGCGGGCTGCCGCATGCTGGGCGAGAACAAGGTGCAGGAAGCCTTCGGCAAATGGGAGGCCATGCAGGACCTGGCCGATCTGCAGTGGTCCGTCATCGGCCACCTGCAGACCAACAAGGCAAAGCTCGTGGCACGCTTTGCCAGCGAGTTCCAGGCGCTGGACAACCTGCGCGTGGCCGAGGCGCTGGACCGCCGCCTGCAGGCCGAAGGCCGGGCGCTGGACGTGTTCGTGCAGGTCAACACCTCGGGCGAGGCCAGCAAGTACGGCCTGCCGCCCGACGAGGTGCAGGGATTCCTCCAGGCGCTGCCCGCCTTCAGTGCGCTGCGCGTGCGCGGCCTGATGACGCTGGCCCTGTTCTCCAGCGAGGCCGAGCGCGTGCGCCAGTGCTTCGTGCTGCTGCGCCGCCTGCGCGACCAGCTGCGCCAGAGCGCGCCGGCGGGCATCTCGCTGGATGAGCTGTCCATGGGCATGTCCGGCGACTTCGAGATCGCCATCGAGGAAGGCGCCACCGTGGTGCGCGTGGGCCAGGCCATCTTCGGCGCCCGCGCCCAGCCGGACAGCTTCTACTGGCCCGCCGGCGGCCCTGATCCCACCGCCCTGGCGCTGCCCTGAACGCGCCCCCTCGCCACCCTTTTCGATTCAACCCTGACCCCCGCTTGAGGACCTTGACATGCAAAAAGCCATGCAACCCCTTGATTCCCGCCTGATGAAGGCCTATGCCCGCCAGCCCGTGTCCTTCGTCCGTGGCCGTGGAGCCCGGCTCTGGGACGAGCACGGCACCGAATACCTGGACGCCATTGCCGGCGTGGCCGTGACCGCCCTGGGCCACGCGCACCCGGAGATCGCCGCCGTGATCGCCGAGCAGGCCGGCCTGCTGCTGCACACCTCCAACGTGTTCCGCATCGACTGGCAGGAACGCCTGGGCCAGCGCCTGTGCGCCCTGGCCGGCATGGAGACGGCATTTTTCTGCAACTCCGGCGCCGAGGCCAACGAGGCCGCGCTCAAGCTGGCGCGCCTGCACGGCCACCGCAGGCAGGTGGCGCGGCCGCAGATCCTGGTGATGGACAACGGCTTTCATGGCCGCACGCTGGCCACGCTGTCGGCCACGGGCAACCCGGCCAAGCAGCGCGGCTTCGAGCCGCTGATGCCGGGCTTCGTGCGCGTGCCCTATGACGACATCGCGGCCGTGCACCACGCCGCCGCCCAGCATGGCGACATCGTGGCCGTGCTGATCGAGCCCGTGCAGGGCGAAGGCGGCATCCGCCTGGCCAGCCCCGACTACCTGCGCCAGCTGCGCAGCCTGTGCGACCGGCATGGCTGGCTGCTGATGCTCGACGAGATCCAGACCGGCCTGGGACGCACCGGCGCCTGGTTCGGCCACCAGCACGCGGGCATCGCCCCCGATGTGATGACCCTGGCCAAGGCCCTGGGCAACGGCATTCCGATCGGCGCCTGCCTGGCACGCGGGCCTGCGGCCGACCTGATCTCGCCCGGCCAGCATGGCTCCACCTTTGGCGGCAACCCGCTGGCCTGCCGCGTGGGCTGCACGGTGCTGGACATCATGGAGACCGAGGACATCCCCGGCCGCGCCAGGCAACTGGGCCGGCGCCTGCTCAACGGCCTGCAGCAGGCGCTGCACGGCCACCCCGACGTGCTGGCCGTGCGCGGCCAGGGCCTGATGGTGGGCATCGAGCTGAACCGCAACTGCCAGGACCTGGTGGGCCGCGCGCTGGCCCAGCAGCGCCTGCTGATCACGGTGACGCGCGAATCCACCATCCGCCTGCTGCCGCCGCTGATCTGCGACGAGCGCCAGATCGACGACATCGTCGCCCGCCTGGCCTGCCTGCTGGAGTCGGCCAGCGCCGCGCAGGCAGGCGCACCCGCCGCAGGCCAGCTGGCGGCTGCATGACCATCGCTCCCTACAGCCCTTGCCCCAATACAGGAACCATTCACCCATGTACGACGCATCCCTGACCCTGGCCGACTTCGACCTGCAGCTGGCCAAGGCCATCCAGAGCGAGAAACGCCGCCAGGAAGACCATGTGGAACTCATCGCCTCCGAAAACTACGCCAGCCCGATGGTGATGGCGGTGCAGAACTCGGTCTTCACCAACAAGTACGCCGAGGGCTACCCCGGCAAGCGCTACTACAGCGGCTGCGAGAACGTGGACGTGGCCGAGCGCCTGGCCGTGGAACGCGCCATGGCGCTGTTCGACTGCGACTACGCCAACGTGCAGCCCCATGCCGGCGCCCAGGCCAATGCCGCCGTGTTCCTGGCGCTGGCCCAGCCCGGCGACACCGTCATGGGCATGAACCTGGCCCAGGGCGGCCACCTGACGCATGGCAACCCGTCCAACTTCTCGGGCCGCCACTACCGCATCGTCCCCTACGGCCTGGACCCCGCCACGGGCCTGATCGACTACGACGAGATGGAGCGCATCGCCCTGGAGCACCGGCCCCGCATGCTCATCGGCGGCTTCTCTGCCTACTCGCGCCACAAGGACTGGGCCCGCATGCGCGCCATTGCCGACAAGGTGGGTGCCGTGTTCTGGGTGGACATGGCCCATGTCGCAGGCCTGGTGGCTGCGGGCGAATACCCCAGCCCACTGCCCCACGCGCATGTGGTCACCAGCACCACGCACAAGACGCTGCGCGGCCCGCGCGGCGGCCTGATCCTGTCCAAGGGACAGGACGAAACCTTCAACCGCCGCCTGAGCTCGGCCGTGTTCCCCGGCGTGCAGGGTGGGCCGCTGATGCATGTGATCGCCGCCAAGGCCGTCGCCTTCAAGGAGGCGCTGCAGCCCGGGTTCAAGGCCTATCAGCGCCAGGTGCTGGCCAACGCCCGCGCCATGGCCGCCGTGATCCAGCAGCGCGGCTACCGCATCGTCTCGGGCGGCACGGACAACCACCTGATGCTGATCGACCTGTCCGACCGCAGCTACACCGGCAAGGACGCCGACGCCGCGCTCAGCGAGGCGCACATCACCACCAACAAGAACACCGTGCCCAACGACCCGCGCTCGCCCTTCGTGACCTCGGGCCTGCGCATAGGCACGCCCGCCGTCACCACGCGCGGCTTCGGCGAGGCGCAGTGCAAGCAGTTGGCCGGCTGGCTGTGCGATGTGCTCGATGCGCTGGACGCGCAGGAAGGCGCCCGCTTTGCCAAGGTGGCGGCGCAGGTCAGGGAGCAGGTGACGGGGCTTTGCGCCCGCTATCCGGTGTACGGATAGCCCGCGCGCAGCCGTGGTGGATCAGGGGTTGGCGTTGAGGTTGGGGTTGGCGCAGGCGCCATCCATCCCCGCCATCTCCGCCAGCTTCTGCACGCGCGAGCGCTGGTCCAGGCAGGCCTGGTGCTGGGCTTCGGCCGCCTTTTGCTGCGCCAGCTTCGCGGCCTTGGCGCGCTCGGCCTGCAACTGGGCGATGCGCTCGCGGATCTGGGGCATGGCGGCCACGGCAGCCTTTTCGCCTTCAAGAATGGCGCTGGCGCGCTGGGTGAAGTCGGCCGGGCCGATGTCCAGCACCTTGGGGCGGATGGTGATGTCGGCGCGGGCCAGCTCGGCCTGGCCCAGCTTCTGGCCCATGATGGCAATGGACTGGCCCAGGGCGCCCAGCATGTTCTCGGGCGCCTTGCCACGGGCCTTGTTGGAGATGTCCACAGCAATCACCAGATCGGCGCCCAGCTGGCGCGCGGCGTCCACGGGCACGGGGCTGGTGATGCCGCCATCGACGAAGTGGAACTTGCCGATGGCCACGGGCTGGAACACACCCGGAATGCTGCTGGAGGCACGCACCGCCTGCCCCGTATTGCCGCGCGCGAACACGGTGCGCTCGCCGTCTTCCAGCCGCGTGGACACGGCCACGAAGGGCTTGGCCAGTTGCTCGAGCGGCTTGCGGCCCACCTGTTCGTTCACATAGTCTTCCAGCTTCTGGCCCACCAGCAGGCCGCCCGAGGACAGCTGCAGGTCGCGGATTTTGGTCTCATCCAGCGCCACGGCCTTTTCCTGCAGCTCGAAGGCGTTCATGCCGCCCGCATACAGCGCCCCCACCACGCTGCCCGCGCTGGTGCCGGACACCACCGCAGGCGCAAGGCCATTGGCTTCCAGCATCTTGATGACGCCGATATGGGCAAAGCCCTTCACGGCCCCGCCGCCCAGGGCCAGACCGATCCTGATGGGGGCCACGGGTGTGCCCGGCACGGTGGGCGTGGACTCGGGCGTGGCCGCCGAGGGGCTGGGCGGGTTGCTGCCGCAAGCGGCCAGCCCCGCCAGGCTCAGGTACACCAGTGGACGCAAAAGGGCTTTCAGGCGCATGCCAGGGATCCTGCTGTCGGATGACGAGATTCGGGGCGGGCAGTATAGCGGCAGGGGCCTGACCGCCGCAGGCCCTCAGGCTCTGGGCTTCAGCAAGCCGCCCATGCCCTGCACAGCCTCCCTCAGAAACCCCCAGACCGCCTCGATGCGCTGAACCTGCCGGGCATCCGAGGGCATGCTCATCCAGAAGGTGCGGGTGAAGCAGGCCTCGGCGGGCAGCACGCGGCTGAGCACGGGGTCGCGGTCGGCGATGAAGGCGGGCAGCACGGCCAGGCCGGCGCCGGCGCGCACGGCTTCGTACTGGGCGGTGATGCTGGTGCTGCGAAAGGCAAAACGCTCGGGCTGGAACAGGGTGGACAGCAGCTGCAGCTCGCGCGTGAACAGCAGGTCGTCCACATAGTGGATGAAGCTGTGGTGGCGCAGGTCCTCGGTGCGCGCCACCAGCGGACGGCGCGCAAGGTATTCGCGCTGGCCGTAGAGGAACAGCCGGTAGTCCGTGAGCTTGGTGACCACGGCCGAGCCGCGCGTGGGGCGCTCCAGCGAGATGACGATGTCCGCCTCGCGCCGCGACAGGTGCAGCAGGCGCGGCAGGGCCAGCAGGTCGATG
>ERZ778026.570-NODE-570-length-55283-cov-99.712736_pt1 | contig 55283 bp, 56 predicted proteins | sample MGYA00375756_ERZ778026 | MGnify/ENA primary metagenome ERZ778026 (study PRJEB29350, sample SAMN05389820) | bioreactor metagenome | isolation source: Ammonium sulfate bioreactor | place: South Africa: University of Cape Town | collected 2014-02-18 ... | reverse complement strand
TAATAAGAAAAAAGATTTACTTAAACGTTGCGAATTGGCTGATAATAATGAAGATGATGATGAACGACTATTACGTTGAAATGAAGTGGTTGATGATCTTGAATAGATAAAGAAAAGAGAGCAATTAGAAAACTATAAATAAATATCTTTTGTCAACTGACTTATCATCGCTTGGCTGACTATGTAATGATGTTATAATTGGACTATTGATATCATGATGATGATTATAAATTTCCGACGAATTACTTATTGTTGTTGGCGGTGGATGAATACAAAGTGGTGTTGGAGGTTGATGAGGAATTGTTGTTGATGTTGAAGGTGCATATGAATAAATAGGATGATAGGAAACAACAGGATAGAATAATGTTGGAGGATGTTGATGTGATGTCCACGGTGGAAAATGAGTTGATGGTAGAGCATGTTGTTGTTGTTGTTGTTGCTGCTGTTGTTGTTGTTGATGATGGTGGTGCATGGAAGTACGTGATGAATGGGCTGATGATGATGAGGAGGATGTGCATGAACCTCCGGCACCTGTACTACCTAATTGAGATGTTTGAGTTTCTGTATTAACTGTTGATACATCACCATTCGATGTCATATTCGAATAAATATTTCCATTTAAATGATGATTATGATGACAATGAAGAGATAGAACTGACATGCTATCTGATAGATCTAAACTATGTCGACGATTTTCATTACTATTATTCGATAGATCGAGCATATCACAATTGACACTGGTTGATGTCGATTTTGGTTTCATATTGAATAATGTTCGACTAACCTAGATATAAATTTGAATAGTTTCGAAAAAGAAAATCATCAACAAACAAAGATTTCTACTTCGCCTTTGACAGGTTGAGTTGGTGTTAATACAGTTTTTGATTTCTTTACAATAGTATTACAATTCTAATCGATAGAAAAATAAATTAAAAAAATCAATTCTTCTATAAATTCTAACTTCATTGAATGGTGAATCTTTTTGTTGACGTAAATTCAATCCACTGACGGATTTTTTATTCATCAATGATGATTCACTCCAATCATTACCACTAAGACTTCGTAAACATGTTGGCTGTTGATTTTCTCTACCTGGAATTCCATCTGCTTTTCCTTTGTTTTTTTTTAAATAGAAAACAAAATGTCAATTCATTATCTTGTCTAATGTCATCTTTACCAGAAAGTATTGCATTAAGCATTTCATCTGGCGTCGATGATTTTGCCATGAAGAATGTTGTTGTTGAACAACCAGGACTGCCGATATTTTGTTCGTTCGTCCATGATTGATCTTCTGTTTGAGTTATATCTGTTAGAGCTGACGTTGAAAATGGTAGAAATGGATCTTCACGCATAAAACGTTCGCCTTCACGAGCAAAAAAGTCTACAAAGAAAAATTATAACGATGAAAAACAACAACAATCGTTTAGTTATCGACTTACCTTCTGATGTGGCTTTAAAATTAAAACGTTCATCATTCTCATTTGTCATCGATTGATTAGTTAAATTTAACCAAGAATTATTGATTTCAAACGACATTTCTTTTTCTTCTAGAACGTGTTCGAAATGAAAGACGAACAAGAAATCAACAGTTTTCTTCTTCTTTTATTATTTTTCTCCGTACCGTACACATGCATATACATCGATTTATTTGTTGTTCAGTTAAACAAAAGATTTTAATTATCGATCGACTGACACTGTCTGACATCTGGATAAGACGTTAGATTCTGTTTCAAATAGATATATGTTCTATGTTTGATCGACATATTATGATTTTATTATATAAATTGCCTAGTATTAGTTATAAAGTATCGACTCGAGAAAATGAATAGATGATCAAGATTATATTGAATTAGAAAATTCTAACAAATAATTATATAGAAACGAACTAGTCGTATAAAAGCTTAATAGATTTCCATTATGTCAAATTCATTGATTTGAAAGATTATATATAAATGCCAAAAGCATGCCTTCTTTTGCTATGTAATTATAACTTGTTGGCAAAAAGACTATGAGGAATTATCCGTATCTCTAGTGACACGATATATCATTCATATTTTGTGTTGAGGTATATAATAAACAATACTGTTTGTTGTTGAGCGTAAGTGGTTCGTAAAAAATAAATCAACATTGACTTCTAATTGATGACGTGGTTAGATTGTTATGAAAGATATTGTCATTCGAGAAATAATCAATTATTTGATTAAAATCGGTAGACTATATCTGTTCATCAAGTTACTTTGCTTTGAAATCAGTTCCCTTTTCTTTAAAATTTTAGTTCGGTTGATTGAATACTTTCATAATTCTTTCTCGTATTTATATTCCCAAGAGCTCTTAATGTCATTCTTTTATGGTAGTTTTCATGTTCAAAGTTTTTCCTTTCTTCTTCTTCTTCTTTCTTCTTTTTCTTCTGTGTATTGCTCGTATGAATGTCAAAAGAAAAAGACGAAGAAGAAGGAAAAAAATAGTCGAGGAAAATATCTACTAGAATGCATAACGATACACGTCGAGAGCATAAAATACTTCAGAACGAACATAATCATGTAAAAAAGTTATATATCAATAATAAAAAGTATTCTTATACAAAAGACAAGTAGATGCACCATTTAAAATAGAGAAGCACAAGAAGAATTAGAATCAACGAGTATGTACGTATATCAATCTGTAATTCTGATTTATTTTTCTCCCGTTATTATTTTAACAATCGATTGATATTGACATGATTGAATTCGTTAGTAAATGCCAGATATAATTTCGACTGAAATGTTTTTCAATTTCGTCTGTATTTTCTCAATGATTGATGATTGTTAATAAGTAAATGGCAAATTCTTTATTATATTTGCAATTAAGTCTTTTTTCCTTCTTTTTCTTTTGTATTTTCTTGTTTTTGCAAGAATAACCGATAGGAATTGTAATTGCAAAAAGGTTTCGATCTATTTTCCCGTTGAGAATAAAGTCCTTGAAAGGAACAGGTAATTTTGTTTCTTTTAAAAATAATAAAAAATTCTACATTCTTGCTTTTTCTTTTTTCTTTCTTTCTTTCTTTCTTTCATTGTATCTAGATATTTGTAATAACATTGTAATATGAGTAAACGCATTATTTAGATTACATTACTATCGTAGAAAATAAGAATAGGATGTGACTAACAAATTGAAATATTTTGTTTCTCTTAATGTCTAGATGAAAGCTATTGAAAACAAGTGTTTTTCGACTGACCGCAGTTTTTATATATCGTAAACAAAAGTTTTCTAAAAAAAAACATAAAATGTTAAGATTTAGAATTTAGCTAGTCAATCGGGATACTTCTTTCTTTCTTTTTTTAAGCCAATTTTAATTACATATTTATCAATTATCAGTAGACAAAAAATGAGGAGTCACTATTTCATCCAAATAGTATATAAATAAAATTAACATAACTATCTAATGATTTCTCTGAAAAATATGCGCATGGTTGATTAAATCATAACTTTCAGTTATTCTTCTTTTTTTTTCTTTGTCTATAAATATAAACATTTGCATAACACTTTAGATCTTAATAGTGTACGTGCTTAAATCAGCAAATGGATAATATAAGCGATTGTCAAGTTACTTACTGGTCTCATCAAGCTGCTAATATTGTCCGACCTATATTCTATATATGTATTATTGCTACTATCAATCATGTTCTCTTCTGGATTCAATTTATTATCTATCCATCGGTTCGACAATGTTCAATGCAATGGATCTATGCATATCTTTTGTCTGATTTTCTTCTCATAATTCGTTTTTTTCTATTTTATGCTTATCGCTGGTCATCGATTTGTATCCCATCATCGATACGTTTAATTATTTGCTATTGTGAAGCTATTTTTGACAATTATCTCAATCTTCTACAAAGTTATGTACTTTTAGCATTAAATATTTGTCGATATCTTCAAATTGTTCATAATCATAATGTTTATTCTCTTAATCGTTCGTTACTTATTTTTGTACATTTATTCATTTATATTGTACCACTTGTCAGTCATATAATTGCTATCTTATGTGGATGGTCAAAACTTGATAATCCATCCGGTGATGCATGCGATCTATTGCCTGTTTCATCAATTATACGCATTATAATTCTACTTTTTTCATATTTTATTCCTGTTGTATTAACATTAATATTTCTATCGCTTATTCTTAAATATATTCATAATACAGATGATATTCGAACGAAAGAAATAGCCGATGCACGATTAAAACATCATCGACAATTAGTCATACAATCTGTTGTATTCTATTCTGTATGGTTAATTTTATGGTCACCACATTTACTTATATTTCCATTTTCACATAAAAGTAGTCGAATTGGAATTATTGCGCAAATTTTAAATTATTTGAGTATAACCGTTGATCCAATTATTATTGCTTGTCTTGACGCAAGATTTCTACAAGCATGGAGATCAACGAAAGATCGAATAAAGACATCTTTACAATGGCGACAATCCGTACGTGTACCAGCTATTATGCTTACAAGTCCATCTGAAGATCTCGTCGAACCGACTAGTAGTTGTGATACAAACTAAACATCAATATGATTCTATGAACGTGATAACTATTTGAAATTGTTTAATAGATATGTGTATATGATGAAAAAAAAAGAAAAAGAAAATCGTAGAATTAGCAAATTGCTTGTGTCTGATTTATAGATTTATTTATCATTGAAAATATGATTGACAAAAACATACGATATTGCTCGGAATCGATTTGCTAATGTCCTTGACATCAATAATTCATAAACAGAAGTGCTATGCTAATGACAGTTTGCAGATTTTATTCGAAAATATTTAATTATGTATGACCATGTAAAGATCAGCTTTTACAATTATCATTGATTCATAATAGATTATCAATTTCCATGGGGAGAAAAACTATTTCTTAATGTCACGCAATGTTTTTCAAGTTTTTGACAGGATGTTTTCTTTTGAATAGAATAAATCTCGTATCGAGTCCATATTCTATGCATAATATTCGAATAAAAAAGCGTAGATCCCTTGAAATATATGAGAAATTTTTAAATAATTCCACAATAACATAATTATGTACTTGAAAATGATGGAATTAGCGGAAAGAAAATACTTCAATCTATGTGAAATTGTTTTAATCATGAATTCAAATATATTCTTTGTGTCATTTCTAGGCGAAAATAGATGTCTCATCTCATCTAGCATATATAATTCATTAAAAATTTTGAATAATAGCAGACTATGCAAGATTAAATGTCCCCAGAAAAGCTGTCTTTAGATAAATATTAGTGTTAATGAGATATAGTGAAAGAGAGGTATGACGTTAATTCCACATTGGAATTGACACAGTATCATTCATTATATCTTCATTCATTAGCAGTTCAAAAGACAAATTTATTTCTGTTGAGGTAAAAAGTTCCGACGGTACTTTCATTTTGATATAGTTCAAAGAAAAACTAACATGTTAAATAATACTGATTGCGTCGTTATGATTTGGTCGAATGATGCAGCTGGTAAAGTTAAATCTCTGTTCGTTATATGTATTATTGCATCGATTTTTCATTTGATTTTTCAATTGAATCTAATTGCCTATTCATCAGTTCGTCAACGTTCTATGCAATGGCTTTACGCTTATCTCATCACGGATTTTATGTTACTCATTCGATTTTTTGTACTTTATGCCTATCGATGGTCATCACTTTGTGTACCACATCTTCTTCGCACGATTATTTGTTATTATGAAGCGATGTTCGATAGTTATCTCAATCTTTTACAAAGTTATATTCTCTTAGCATTAAATATTTGTCGTTATTTTCAAGTTGCCCGTAACTATAACGTTTATTTAGCAAAAAAACATCTTATTATTCTCGGTCATATTTTGATCTACATTCTCCCACTTATGTATTATGTTATTGCACTTTTAGTAAGAGAATTGATTTTAGAACGGCCAGAAAATGATGCTTGTGATTTCACATTTGTGTCAATTACAAATCAAATCATATTTCTTCTATTTTCTTATTTTATTCCCGTTATTGCAGCATTCATTTTTCTTTTATTAAGTCTCAAACATGTTCGTAACACAGATGGCATTCAAACACAACATATAATCGATGCACGTTTAAAATATCATCGACAATTAATAATTCAATCAATTGTTTTCTATGCACTATGGTTATTATTTTGGTCACCTTATCTTCTACTATTTCCTTTCTACTATCGACATAGTATGGCTGGTACAACTACACAAGCATTGAGTTATGTGAGTTTAGGACTCGACCCAATCGTTATTGCTGCATTAGATGTGAGATTTTTGCGTGCATGGCATTCAACTTACAATCGTATCATGCAACATATAAGACCAACACGTGTACAACCGATTCGAGCTGAAATCATACCGACATATTAACTATATTGAATTTTAACTTTCAATTTCTTGAATAAAGTCAATAACTTTGTTTGTTTTTATTCAAATAAACATAGAATTACAAGAAGAGAGAGAGAGAGAGTGATGTTTGATCTTATGTTTTTAAACTAACATCACGACTACGATAGGCTTTGCCGTTTTGAGCTAATTCACGTTGTATACTTCGTGGCAATGTACCTGTTACTGAAACAGCATACATGCCTTTAACAAAATGACCTAAACGTTGCCATTTAGCTACCCATGATTCTTCAGGTTGCATCAAACCGATCATTCCTTCGTAATTATTCGATGTACATTGATAAACACGTTCTCGATTGCCTTTCATTGACATAAAATCTTCGCAATTATCACAGCCATCTTCTTCAAACATATTTGCACTTTTGATTAATGAACATACCAAACAAGCACGTAAACCTCGAAGATCATGTGGAATACGAAAGCTATCTTCAGACATCTAAAATGAGAAATATGTCGATTGCGTTTGGCTCAAAAAAGAAACAAATCTTAGGTTATAATGGAGAGATTTTTATCTGATCATATTTTTAAAATAAGACAGAAAAAAAAAGAGAAAACGACCTTATTCACTAAAATTATTAGCTAAGTTATTCACAGCATACAACACACATGCATAGCACAAATTTTCGGTTAGACATAACAAATAAAAAACGATTAATTAGATAATAAGAAAAAATTCTACAAAATTCGTAAACCACTGATACATTCTATAATACTGTGTTTAAATCTATGCACGATATATACATAGAAACAGAATAGTTCATCTTTTTTTTTACGCAGCTAAAACACAAAAAAAAACAATCGATACTACAATTGAGTAATTATGTTTCGAGTTTACTCGATGAAGTGCCATCGAATTGAGCAAGTGTCGCACGTAATTCCTGTAATTCACTACCAATAAAATCATAAACAAGCGCTCGCGATGTATTAGTCTGTTGACGTTGTTTAGGCGGTAATGGCGGTCGATAATCATCGTTTTCATCCTCGTTGTTTTCATTTGGAGGTGATTGATAATGTTCGACTGGTTGTTTATTTCCTGAGACTTTCTTCGTTGGCTTATGTTGTTTAGGCATGAGCATTGGCACATCATCGGATATTTCAGGTTCTGTTGACGATGAAATTTTCTTTTCATCGACATTGACATAATTATTTTTTTTAGTTGTTGTTTTCTTTTTCTCAACAACATTGTCATCACGATTTGGAAGAACTTGTTTTTGTTCGTTCGATGAACTTGGTTCATTGGCTTCGAGCTTAGGAACTGAACGATAGATATCTTGAGATTGAATCTAGAAAATTTCGAAGGATGAGAGAAGAATTTTTTGTTTTCAAAATACTTTTTTCGAAGCTTTGTCATCACGATTTAATGAATGATGACCATTGATTTCTGATTGTTTTGCGTGATGAGTTGGTGTGTCCGAACTAAATACACCGAAAACGAAAAGAAACGAGTTTAGCTTGACAAGAAAATCAAATCGAGTAAAATTTACAATGATTTCGATCGTTCAATAGTTAAATATCGTTCTTTACGTCTTAGTTCATTTTTTCCAACTTTAAGTTTAACAAATTCAAAAAATGCTTTCAAATCTTCAAATGGTGTCACCTAATCAAACATAGAAATGATTTATTTGCGCCCGAAATTTGTTTATTTTCTTCTCCTCGACATACTTGTTTGCAATATTCTTCAATAGGATGCGATCCATCATGATTTTTCGTATGATCACCTGCAAAAAAACAGCTTTGACAAAGATCATAGTTAAAACATCGAAGACATCGATAACTAAAATCGAAAGAAAAATAAGAAATTGTGAAAATTTTATTTCTTATTTTATTTCTACCGCATGCCAATAATTGGATAAGCTTTACAAGTATTACATTGAGCTTCATGACGAACTAAAATCAACCGAAATCTTCGAATTAAACACGATAATCTATTGAATATTTTACTTGTTTCTGTTGCAATTAAACGATGTAATGTTGGCAGCCAAACTAATGTCTGAGGTTCACGATTCATCCAATTGACAAATATATCTTCTCGTATGATTCCGTCATGTGTCTAAAGCATTTCGTTTTTTCGACAAAATAAATTCGTAATTTTGTTATCTTACATGATCGAGACAACTTTGAACACAACCAGGAATATTATCCATATGAAATGAATCGACATCATCGAAATAATTCGGCAACTAAACGATTAATATCGACAATAGAAAGTACAAAATCTGATTGTTTGAAATCTACTTTTAATAGTATTTGAAAGAGTTCAGTTAGTTTCACTTGTGATGCAATTACATTTGGTGACGTTATTTGTCGGAAAAAGCCTTGAACGAAAAACAAATGCAAATTCGATTTGAATAAGCGTGAAATTTTGCTCATTTCAACATACAACGATATTTTTCGGGTAATTTAGCGCTTGATAATGCGAATAGGAGAATTTTAAATGAATTTAAATCGATATCTTCATCTTCTTGACTGAAAATATGACGAATAGAAAAAAAATTCAATAAAGACGACAAGTTTTTTGAAATTACATTTCAAGAATTTCACAAATATATGCTAATAATGTTTGAACAACTTCTTCGATACTCGTTTCATTGAAATGATACGATGAAATCAATTGATAGATGGCAAATAAAATTTTCTGTGCATTTTCGAGTGATATTGTTTGTGTTTCAACACCAAATTGTAATTGATGAGTGTTAAAAGCTCGTACAAGTACATTGTAATCAACATAACATACTACAAAACATTTGTCAATGTCGTTTTTCTATTTTTTTACACACTTACACTTCAGATATTTTTGTAAAACACGAAGTTTACATGCAACACGATAAGCAGCAAATTTGACTGTTGACAATGATTCTAGGAGAACACGATTTTAAAACAGAATATATTTACATTTTTTCTTACCAATTTTTTTGTTGATTGTATCATACAATGACTCTCTAGAATTGAGGATTATATTTATAAATAACAAACGAACAAAACAAGAAGAAGAAGAATCTTACTCAATCTTTTCGGTAGTTGTCATTTTCTTCGATTGAAGCAATCAAATCGACTGTATACATACGTTTTGTTTATTTATTTTATTGTAATGTTATAGGGCTACTTATGAATGAGACACGGAAAAAAAGTTATTTCAAATTGATGATAATTTTTTTTCATGATAAATAAATTTTCAATACGAAAATTTTATTCAATTTTTTTATTAATTCACTTCAGCGACATCTTTTCTCGTCGAGTGTCGTTACTTAGTTACAAGATGCAACGAAGAAATACTAATGTGTATTGATTGTTGCATATTGAAAATTTAGTTTCAAAGAAAAAAAAACACAACAATATGTTTAAGACGCCTTATCGTGAAACACCGGGTTCAGTAACCCTAAAATCGAATATTCCTATGGAATATAGTCGAGCAGTATTAACAAATATATGGTAAATTCAAAAGAGAAAAATCATTTTTTGTTTTTTATTTTAATCAAAAAATGATCTGTTCATCTAGGCATCAAAAACGTGAAGCTGAACCGAAAGATAATGATCTCAATAAACTTCCTGTTCGAAATATGCATATTTCAACATATAAACAAATAGCTACTGATGGTGAAGTATGATTTGTCTGTTTTCTTTTATTGCAGAGAGAAAAATATAGTTTTTTGTTTGTATTTTTTATTAATCGTAGACGAATTTACCCAATTCAACAGCTAAAGATCAACAAGAACAACCATTTCGTGAACGACCTTCGTATGTCGAACAGGAATATCCAAAGAAAATGATTGATCGTTCCAATATCAATGTTGCTAATGCAGCAATAAATGGGTTTGTGCATTTACAGTAAACAAATTATCTTCATGAATAAATGTCATTTTAGTTTACTCAGCCAAGTTGATCCTCAAATCGCACAGAAAATCTTACCAGTTCGAAAACCTGTTGAACATGGACAAGCACGATTAGAAACAACTTATCATGCAGATTTTCCACCACCGTATCCCTATGAAATGAGAACAGTTGCTCATTCAGACTATGCCGATCAGGTAAAATCTTTCAATTGACTTTATACACATTTATTTTTGTTTTCTAGAGTGCTCCAAAATATCCTGATAAATCCTGGGGATACCGTAAAATGGTTTCACATTTCGCTGATTTAGATCAACCAAAACGACATGGAATCAATACATTTCATGTTCAACATGCACAATACGAAAACGAACAAGTTCGTCGTGAATTAGGACATTTTAAACCGTCTCAATTTCAATGATTTATATACGTGCATACATATATATTTTTTTTCTTTTCAAATAAAACTCAAATAGCACCAGATGAAAGTATTCACACGATTAAATTGCATTGTAAAAAAGGAACTATCTTGATATCCCTGTCATTCGTTCTTTGATTTCAAAGTTTACGTAGACAAATATAAGTAGATTGATATCAATGTCAATAGTGAGACTGCGATTTTCTTTTTTTCTTCATATTCGATTGTAAAATGAGCAAAAATTCACGTACAATCAATTCATCAAGAATCGAGTATTTTCTTTCATTGCTGTTAAAAACCAATGTCAATGAAAAAGAATCTCTTTTTTCTCTGCTAAGGTAAAGTATGATGATGAGGCATTCGACTGGCATAGGCAACAATCGTAATTTATTTTATATAAAAGGTAAGTCTTGTACTTCAAATATGAAGGAAGAGAGAGAGAGAGAAACTGTGTGTGTGTGTGTGTGTGCTATTCTGTTGAAATTAGATCCACGAGTAGAAATAGAAAGAGAAACAGCCAAAGAATGAGAAAAACTGCAATATGTGTCGACATATAAAAAGTAAAAAGAATCGTCTTCTTCTTCTGCTTCTTTTTCTTTTATTTTACTTTTTTTCTTCTTCTCTCTTTTACTCTCTTCAGTGTCCGTCGCATTTTCTTTTCCTATTGAAGATAATAATAAAGAAACGGCTTACTGATTCCAATTGAAGTCTGCATTTTTCTTTTTTTTTCTCTTTTATGTTCACTTTTTTCCGCATCGCTGTGTGTGTGTGTGTGTCACAGTAATTAAACGATAACAAGGGTCAAGAGTAATCCGAACTAAAGAAATCAATTCAACGAATCTATTCATTGATATTATTGAAATCGAACGTAAGTAAAGAATCAAACCTTATATGCGATGTTTAATCTTCATTCGTCACGTGTATCAAATGATAGAATACTTTACAATTCGATTGCTTATGCAAATTAAATAGTTATATTCAAATTTGTCAAAGAAACGAGAAATATCAACTGCACTCAGAAATCATCTCTTTCTTTCTTTCGTTCTTTCATGTTTGTACATATTGAATTAATTTACTCTGTCGAAAAGATTTATGACATATTATCTGTAATATAAAGCTTGCCTTTTTCTGTCAGTCAGTCAGTTAGAAAGATAAGACGAGTCTTGACTTGAATATAACAATAGTGATCAACATAAATCACGGAAACTGAATTGTAGACAAGCCAATACTTAGAGTTTTAGATAATAATTATTTCCTCCATCCTGTCTTCTTCTCTTTCGTCGTAGTCTTTTTTTTCATACTATCAGCATTCACACTCCTTTTTTTTTGACTCTTTTTTTCTTTCTTTTTTTGTCGTCGAGGATAGACACATACGAGTGCTCGTTGTCATCCTTCATAGCTCATGGCATTTCCATGTTTTGCTTAGGCATTTCAAGGAAGAAAAATGTTAGTCAAAGAGAAAAAGACAAATTTTCTTTTTCTTTTCCTTTTTTTTTAAATATTTTCTTTTTTCTTACAATCTACATTTTTCACTGCTATATTGATTCGCCGTTCTTCAACTTAATTTTTACTTTACCCAAAAGAAAACTAGACACTAGTGCAATACATTAATAGTTGTTAACAACCGAAGAAAAGAAAAGAAAACAAACTTAGAAGTTCTTTTTTTTCTACTACAACGGTGAGTGATAAATGAATATTGTGATTGCTCGAAGAGTAAACGTAAAATGTCTATGAGTAGTTTTTCTTTTCACTTTGCCGATGTGACTTGTTGTTATGTCAATAAAAGAAAAAGAAAATTGTAAAACATGAGTTCCGGACATACATTTTCAATAAGAGAACTCTATTTTCATTTGCGTCGAAACATTGAACATATAATCACGTGGATGACCTTTGCTTTTGAACTAAACCGATGACGATATTCTCTGTCCCTCTCTTTCTCCCATACGTTTGTCGAATTGATATTCTGTACTTATTTTTGGATACAAAAAGAAATAAAGATTTGTTGTTCTATTAATTAATTTTCGGATATAGAACAAAGAAATATATGTCAACTAGTACACTTAAAAAAGTATGATTTTATTTTTTCGTGTTTTTATTATTTTTATTGCTGTTTCTGCTGCCAACATGCTGTTTTATGATCATAAATTTGTTCTCTCATTTCTTTAATCCGTCTAAGCAAAAAAAACGATGAAAACTAGTCAAGAATATTGCTTCGTTTTTTTTTTTTCTTCTTCTTCTTTTTTCATATTTTACATAGTCATAAAATAAAACAGAATGAGAGATTTGTATTTACAAATCTGAAAATGAGAAAGAGAACAAACGAGAGATTGACAGAGGGAGAGAGAGAGAGAGAAATAGAAATGACAGGTGTATGTGCTCTTTCGTCGTCGTCTTTCTTATTGCTGTTGCCACCAATAATATCAGAAGTATATAAATATATGCGAGTAAAAAAAAGTGAGAGAATGTGTAAGACATAAAAAAAATTTGCTGACAAACGACAAGAAGAACAAATTTCTCAGATTCTTCCGTTTCGTTGCCATTTTCTCTTTCGCACACAAGTTCAATTCGTATAATACTTAATCATGTCGCAATCGGCGACACTTATTCGAGTAGCTAAACATGCTCTCGATGGTACTGCTATTTATCCACATAATGGACAAAATACAATTTATTATCAACCATTTGATCTATCATCGACATCATCGAATATGAATTCGTCAACGAAATATCTTGCTTATACAATACAAAGACCTCATGAACATCTTATTGCGATGGCAAGTCATCATAGATGAATTATTATTATTCGCTTTCGTATTTGTATTTCATTTGTTGAGAACGAGAAAAGACGCATTTGATAGTTTTCACATTCTAGTGGCGACTCAATTTTCTTTCTCACCATTTCTTTTTCTCTCTGTCTGTCTCTCTCTCTCTCTCTCTCTCTCTCTCGGTGTGTCTCGTATTTGTTCTGTTTAACTAGAACGGAAGCCGAAATATGTGTAAGCATTGACAGAACAAGAATAATCTTCTAACAAACGAATGGACATTGTCCTATAATCCACAAACAAGCAAAATGTATATTTTCTTCTTTCTCTCTCTCTTTTTCTCTTCTTTCTTTTTTTTTCGTTCCTATCGAATAATGACCCCGAGCTAACATTTATTCAAGGAATCGTTGAACAAGTCTCGTCATTCTTACAATAATAATCATTATTATAGATGAGAATAGAAAAAGCAAAAATCTAATAAAATCTTTAAAAAAGAAAACGAAAGAGAATGAGAAAAAAAGAACGAAGAATTCTAATCGAATTTTTAATGATTTTTTCCCTTCGTCAGTACAAATATAATTAAAAAGAAATCGATAAATATTATTCTAATTTTTCTTTTTTTTTCTTTCTCTTTTTAGCGATCCATGAAGGTATTTACAAACAAAAGAAAAGAAATCTTATTTTTCCTTATTCGAATTTTCTCTCATAGCGTCTACTTTCAAATGATCTTCCAACATCACCACCAACAAAAATACTTGCCACTGCTTCTAATGAAGAAGAAATGAATAATAACAAAACAATCAGTACGATTACTACCATTACTACTGCTACAAGCAATAATAATAATAATAATACAAACAACAATAATAGCTCAAATAATGTCACTAACGGATATCAAAATAGTGATAGTAACGAAGCAAAAAAGGTATATCTGAGAGATGATTGGAAGTACAATTTGGAAAGTGTTGTTTGCTTTTCTGTTTAGGCTCGAATTGAAAAAAGTTCACCGTCTCGAGTAGTTCATCTACGAAATATTGATGCAAGTGAATTAGAAATCGTTCAATTTGGTCTTTCATTTGGTAAAATAACCAATGTACTTAATCTACGAAAAAAGAATCAGGTTTGTTTCTTTTATTTATTTATTAAAAATATCGATCATATTCTTGTTCGTTTCGTTAGGCATTTCTGGAATTTGGCAGTATTGAACATGCACAAGCAATGACGGATTATTTTTCTTCAATACCAATTTTATTAAATGGTCGACAGATTTTTGTACAATTTTCCAATCATCAAGAACTAAAAACCGATCCAAACAATGCAAATAATCAACAAGCACAAGCTGCTCTACAATCGGCAACTCTTTTACAAGAAATCGGACGTACAGGTGGACAAAATTGCGTCCTACGCGTTGTTGTTAGTAATGTTATTTATCCTGTTAATGTCGAAACATTTCACCAAGTAAAAACAAAAAAATCCATAGAAAAAAAAACAACGAATTTCTTGTTTAAGATTTTTAGCAAATTTGGTGTTGTTTTGAAAATTATAACATTTACGAAAAATGGTACGATAATGAATTCATATTCGATGAAATGTATTTGTCGTCTTTTTTCTTTTGTCTAGATAAATTTCAAGGATTAATACAAATGAAAGATTCAACAACTGCTCAATCTGCGAAATTGGTATGAGAAAAAAAAGACCAAGTTTTTGTATAACAAAAATGAAATAACATTTCTTGATTTTTTTCTCTTAACTTTAAGAGTTTAAATGGACAGAATATTTATAATGGCTGTTGTACATTACAAATTGATTTTTCTAAATTACAATCTTTAAATGTGAAATATAACAATGATAAAAGTCGAGATTACACAAATCCGATATTACCAGCGAACGAAAATTCCAACGAACCGATTTCAATCGGTGCAAAATATGTACCAGGTCTACCGAATGTATACGGTTCACCGATTGTAACACTTGCTGGAGCTCCATTGACCACACTTTCTGCAATGAATAATGGTGCTATTCATTTTCCAAGTACGATCGAAACAAACAAAAAAGAACAAAGTACATTCACTATTGTTTTGAACTTTTATTTAGCATCAACAGCGGCAATGTTAAATGCAAGTCAACTAACTCAACCTTATACAACAGCAATAGCTTGTCCGATATCGAATGGAGCGAATTCAGCAGCAACTTTATTAACTGCAGCTGGCACAACACAATCACAATTATCACTATCAACATTACAACAGCAGCAGCAACAACAACAACAACGTCATCATCACCATCATCATCATCAGCATGCATCAACAACAAGTCCTTATATATTTCTTTCAACATCTGATGAGGTATGTGCAAATGGTGGTACTACTGGTGTTACTACCGGAAAAACTGCAACTCTCTCCTCACCTTCTGCTCTCTATTTTTACAATAATAACAGTACACCTGCAATGTACTCTGCTGACTTTCTGCGCTTGTGATACAAAATATCTTTCTCTCTCACACGAAATATATCCTTTATCATTCTTTTTTGATTATCTGGTGCTCGTTTGAACACTAAATTATTTCTCATTGAGCTCCTTGTTTTCTTTTTCTTAAAGACAGTCCGTCCAAATTCACTTGCTTTTCCTGTTCCTCAATTTCCCTGTGAATTTTTCTTTCTTTAATCACAACAAAAAATCGAAAAAAAAACACTCCTTCTGTTATGATTTATCTTCTTCTTATTCTTCAATTAAATATCGCTGGAAATCATGATCTGAGCAAATATAAATATAAATGTATACACATACAGTATCCTTCTGTTCTTTTTTTTTCATTATTTGTCATACTCGCTTTGGTTTTTTCTTCATGCGCAATTCTTTTGTTTTTGTTCTTTTGCCTTTCATTTTCGCAAGTGTGAATGACTGTCTCTTCGTTTCCTGTTCTCTCTCTCTCCCTCTCTTCTTCTCTTTTTTGTTGTTGTTTCATCGACATTTTCTCTTACCCATGCAAATAAAACTTATATCTCTGTTTCAGTTAATGCTGGCCCATTGAGCTCTATTATTTCAGAAAGGTAAAACACACATAAAAAACCTATGATAAAAAATGCAGCAACCATTTTTTTTTTGATAATCTCACAATTTCTTACTCCTTGTTCTCAAACACTTTTCTCTACACTCTATGGTCTTCTCAGTTTTATCCCATCCAAACCTATATATCTACATATACATGCATATTTCTCGATCTCTTCTCCTAAATTCCTCTTTGTTTAAATATATTCTGCCTTCTATTGATTAATCTTCTCCGTATCAATATGAACGAAACACAACATTTTCAACCGGATATTTGTTCATTCAGTTTACTTTGACATAAGCTGAATATGTTTATATCATACACTCCTACAGCAAACACTTATGTGTGCAATTCTTCATCTTGAATCTTTTTGTTAGAGCACCATTCAGATTCATTCGTTCGATCAATCATATTAATCTGCTTATATTTATATTGCACTAGGATCTTATTCTATGCTATCGATATTGTTACATTTTATTTTGATAAAACGTTTAATAGGTACATTCTGTACAAACGTCTATACAAGTGAGATCATTTGATTGTTTTTTGTTTACATTAAAGTATATTTTATGATCTATTCATACAAAGGTGATATGAATATTATAACAATCAATAAAATAATAAAAAAAACGAATTTTCAAAATTATTTTGTTCTGCATTTTATTTCTCTTGATTCATTCTTGTTTAGAAAATTCGAAGTGAAGTTTTCTTGTCATTTTGTACAGAAAAAAAGAAGAAGAAGAAGAAGAAACTTTTAGACACCGAGAAAAAGTATAATTATGTACATAAAAGCTAATACGTTTAACACACAGACAATACAGTGTCTAAAGAAAATGAATTATTGACATCACAACAAGAGAGAGAGAGAAAAGAGATAAATCGTTAATTTGATTTCTTTTGCTGAGACAAATGTAAATTATGTTCGTCGATTATTATTGATATTTTGTGAATGTTGTTGACGCGATGATGTTGGCGAGTGACTTGAAGGTACCATGTTTGCAGCCGACGCAAACATAGAAGTAAACAAAGCTGGATCGAATACAGGTGAATTCAATAATTGCGGATTCGCTAGGGCAGCTGCAGCTAATTGTAATGTTGTCGGATCCCATTGAAGAGCTTGGGATAGGCCTGAAGGAATGGTTACTTGAGATGAATGAGAACGACTAGACTGAAATCGATGAAAAACATTGAATGAGTTTGTAGAGAAGCAAAATGAACGTACTTGTTGATCGTGTGAAGAAGAAAATCCTGCTGGAGTTGAACGTCGAGATGATGATGATGATGATGATGAATTTGATGAAGGACGATTGGACGATGACGATGCTTTGTGATGTTGATCTGTACGATGATGAGATGGATCATTCGAAGAACGATTTGTACTGTTCGTTGTTGATGATGTTGTGGCTACTTTTTGTGAACTTGAAGAACGTTGATGATTACTTGTTGGACTTTGAAGATTCGATGGTGTTTTCATAGGTGTTGAACTGGAATTTGATTTGGGACTTTGAAGAGATTTATTAATCATACTATCGACAGTTAGTGGTAAACTGGAGATTTTTGGTGAAGATGACGATGTGGATATTTTCGGTGATGATGAGCTGCTCAATGGATCTTTCAAAAACGATCCAGCTGGAGTTTTTTCTGATGGTAATTTCGTCGCAAATTGTTGTTGTTGTTGTTGTTGTGATTGTTTAGTACTTTGTACAGATGTTGTTGATCGTTGAGATGAGGTCGATGAAGATGGATCTTTGTTCGAAGACGAACTTGGCGTAACTTTTGATGTTTCAACCAAATGTTTTTTATATTGAGAATATAAATCTATTGATAAATCAACAGCTGACGTCGAAATATTCGGTGTTGAATGACGTTTCGATGCAGATTCAGGTTGAGTCGATGAAGTTATAACAGCCGGTTTAGCAATTGGACGAATGACCTCATTTTTCGACGATTTACTGTATAGTTGCTCGGGTATCTGAGAAAACAAATACTCAACAATAATCAATCGACAACAAAACAAATTTCTTTGATCTACCTGATTAATTGCTGCGGAGGATGAGGGTGATGTTGTCGGTTGTTTAATCGGATTAGGTGCTGATACTCGTGTGGCCATTTCAAGTAGTTTTGCTTGACTATTAGCCGATGATTTGATTTCATTTGCTTTCGAATTCTGTGTTTGAGCAACTTTAGGTGCATTGTTCGTTATTGTAGAACTTTGATTTAATATTTTTGTTGCTGATGCTGGTACAATAATTGGAGCATCTTTTTTTGTTCGATCAATTGTTGGAACTACTCGAGCAGCCTAAATTATAAAACTTTTAACTTAACTATGAGACGAATGACAATTTATTTACTTGAATAGTTGGAGCTGGCGCACTTGGATCTCGTAATGGTCGATATTCAATTCGAATAACTTCACTGAGAATTTTTCTTTAGAAAAAAAAGAAAAGAAAGAATCAAAAAAAATTATTTTCAAACGAAACTTTTATTTTTGAAATTTTACTTTGCTGTCATCCAGCCCGATTGACTCCATAATGGAACAATATGATCATGAAGAAACGATTCCAATGACTCGGAATCGGATATACTCATTGTTTCAAGTTGACGATCCACACAACGAATAATCAATTCACTTAATCGAAGAAAAAAAAACTGAAAACAAAATGTTTTTCTTGAATTAGATTCATACTTGATCGTTTTATGGAAACGAAAGTTCTTTCTCGGTCCACGATTTTTATCTTTTGATGGATTTTCCGATAGTTTCTGTTGCCATTCTCTAATCAAAATATGAATTTATTCAATTGAAATCTTTATTTTCAGTTCACAAACTTAATCGCTTGATTATGTGCTTGAATGTGAAATTCTAACGATCGATTGATTTCAATTTTGAGTTTGTCTTTTAAATCTTTCATCGACATTGAAGCAGCTGTTGGCTCGTAATCATTCAGCAATAATAATCGACCTCGTGTGATTAAAATCGGTGCTGCAACACCAGTTTTTGCACCTAATAGATCGAACACTAATTGTCGATGTGCATTTGTATGACGATGAAGTTTTTTAACCAAACTTAAACAATGAAACTAGTTGATCGACATGAAATCATTTCGACTACATACTTGAGTAATTCTCGACAGAGACTTTTCTCATAGAGACGTTCGATTTTCTTTGGAATATGCGTTATACTTTGATCCAAGGAAATCAACTAAATGAAAAAAGTTCATCATGTTTTAAAATAAATAATGATGAATTTTAGATTTTAGCAATTATTTACTCGGACTAATTTATCAATGCATGGTTTAATGTCAGCATCCATTTCAGCTGGTAGAACATTGGAAAGAAAATTCTGTGCGCAGATTTCTCCGGTTGTTTCACTGAGTTTCTTGACTTTTTTAACTTGTTCATCGATTGGTTTAACGGTTTTATTTTTTTCATCGAGATTCATAGATAATGGAGGTGCTGAGACTTCAGATATACTTCTAAATAGAACAGATAATAAGAAATGTTCGAATGAAATACATTTCATAAACAAACCGTTTTCGTTTCGTATTTGATACTTTTGCTGATAAACTCTCATCGATTTTCGGTTTTTTTACAATCTATTCAAAGAAGATTCGACAATATTCTTTCATTGATTATTAACAAAAATCAATACTTTTTCATTGAGTTCAGTCGTATTCTAGAAAAACAAAAGCATATTGATTAAACAAAATATTTTTTTCCTTGTCAAAATTTCCTACTGGATTAACAACTTTCTTCATTTGTTTATCATCTTTTTCACTTGCACTCGATCGATCATCATCGTCGTCCTCATCATCATCACCACTCTCATCCGATTCATCTTCTTCGTCGTCTAATTCTGAATCACTTGATTCACTCAAATATTTCGCTTGTATCGGTTGATGTTTTTCATTAACATAGAAACCATCACGTTCATTGGTCATATTTTTCGGTATAATATCTTGTGCAGCTGTTGAATCGTCAATAAACGAATCATCATCATCCGGATCGTTATATCCAACACCGAGATTCGCATTTTGTTGATCATTATAATCCATTAATGCACGAATTACATCAGATAATGATGCATTATCTTCCATTATATTCTTTTTGTTTGAAAAAAAAGATAAACAAACAGAAAATCAATTGATTAATTGATTCGAATAAATTTACATCGCGTTCAGCAAGAATCTCTTTGACACTTTGTTTTCCACAGGCTTTGACATAGGAACTGAGAACTAATTCTAGACTATCTTTATCATTTTTCTAAGCATTCGAAAAGAAAAACAAATGATAGTTTTTAATTTGATTTTTTGAAATTTCTTACAAATTTGTTATCATTAGCAACAAGATCTAAGAATGATATTTCTTGTGGATTACTGTCGGTGCTGGTTGGTAGATTTAATTTAACTTCATAGGAAAGTGTTGGTAATTGTGAGAGATCTCGACCTTTCTTTCCCGGTACAGACATCTGAAATGTAATTTATTAGTTTTAAAAAAAACGAATAAACAAAGTTAAAAAATGAAATGACGATAAATGATGATGATGATGAATATGAAAGATAATCAATAAATGGTTAACAAACAAAAATCAATGAAATGTTCCATCGATAGATGTCAATCGATTCCATTCGAAACCTGTTTTTCTTTTAGTTCATCTTGATCATTCACTGGCAACAGTTCGATTGTTTCATCGTTTGTTATTAATAAATTTTCAGTTGGTAATAACAGTTCAGTTTCAAATAAAGATACTCGCGGTGTATTAACACCTTGAAGTAAACCTGAACCTGGCATGTCAGCATTTGTTACTGCAGTCGACGAACGTCTTGTACGATGTGACCCAGCTAAACTGCTATGTGTTGAGTAACTACCATGATTTTGTCGTAGAAAACGTATTAGAAAAAGAATTGCAAATGCCAATAAAATAAATGCTAAAATAGGACCTGTTAGAATGAGTAATAATGGTTGATAGATAAACGATTTCTTTTTTGTTTTGATTGTTGAATTTTTTTCCGTAGAATTCGTCGTAGTAGGAAGAGGAGAATAATCAATTGTACAATTTTCGCAAATCGTTGAATCAGCAATCGTTACTGATGTTGTTGTTGTTGTTGTTGGTTCGGTAGTTGGAATAGTTTGTGTTGTAGTTGAAATTGGAATGAATGTTTGAATAGGTTCGATTTGACACACAGCATATCCACCATTATGACATTGATAGAGTGATGTAAATGTACCAGGTGCGCGTTCAAAATATTTTAAAATACATTCACTTGGCACATGTTTATTTCTTAATAATAATTTCAACCAATTCTTACGATTAAGTTCTGTTTTTGTTTGATTTAATAATCTATTTTCAAGATAATAATATAAAAATTCTAATAAGAGATCATCGAATCGTCGACCGAGAAATTTTGTTGAATTAATATTTCCACGCTCTTGAATATCCAAACCTACTAATGTACTATTCGGATGAATTCCATAACAAGTACGTTCACCTGAATTAATACCAAAACTAATTGAAATATTAACATAATAACACATTCGGCCGAATAGAACGAAATTCGATGGACAATTGAGAATTTCTTCATACTGAGTACGTGTTGATGTATTCGTTCTAAATGTGTCAGTGAAAATAGTTGAAATGTTTTAGAGGAAGATAGAAAAGAAGAAAAAAAAATCTCCAATAGACACTTGTTCGAATCTTTCGAATGGAATTTTTCCAAAATGATGATACTCCGAGTCTGAGAAAAATCTTTCAGTGATATTTTCACAATAAAATCAAAAAATCTACACAATTGATCTTATCTGATTGGAGAATATTCTCGTTCGAAAGAAAATTAACTAAAAGAGGACGTACATATCTTGAAAATCTTCTTCATGTACAAACACCGATGCGAAAGGTTGTTGAAGACATAATATCGAATCTACGATCGATGCTTGTGAACATTGACTTAATTCGTAGGATATTTCATTCGAATCTGTTCGATAGAGAACAAGACACCGATCATTGATTGGAATTGTTGAAGATAAAATCTCGAAAATATACGTCGAATTTGATGTAATTGGAATGAATGTTTTCGAATATTTAATCCATGTTGAATTAGTTAAATAATTCCATTGATTCAATGTTTGAATTGTCAATGGTAGACATTGATTTTGTGAAATGAGATTTGAATATGTTAACGATTTTGTTAATGAAATTATTTGATAACATCGATTAAAAACTTTATCAAATACAAATTCATTTGTACCATTGGAAAAACAATTTTGTTGAACATCAATTTTAATAAAAGTTTCAGGATCTGTACCCGCAAAGAATTGATTACATGAAAGTCGAGTAAATCCTCTACATAGATACGGATGAAATGAACAATGTCGTAATGGTTTTCGTAGAGCAATTGTTTTTGCTGTTTGAGAAAGTTTTAATGGCGAACAATAACAAGATTTTTTTCGTGATAAATAAAATGAAAATGATTTAACATTTTCATATGTTTGACAATGATGTTGACATAGGTCCATGGCTTGAATATAATCGAATTGCGTCAACCAACGATCGACACGAATTGTTTGAATACCATGCATGTAATAACAACCATCTAATGATTTATCATTACTTGCAGCAACGGGGACAGGCGATAGAATATCAAGATTATCAGTCAATGAATAAATTTCAATTGAATTCGATGTACAATTTTCTTTTGATGAAATGTATTCACCTAGATGATCAGATATTTCATATATTTGATTGATGGTGTATAAACAAGTACAATGTTTGCCATTATTCGACAAAAGAATATACCATCGTCGACATAAACGAAAACATAATTCAATTGTCATCGAAGGAGTAATCAATGTTTGATAGGATAGGAGAGTATTTTCTTGAAGATTTTTGACAAGAAATTCTTTATCTGCCTTTAAATTTAGACAACCAATTTGAGAATATGTTGTAATAGATAAATCTTCTTGACTACTTAGTAAAATAACTGAAGGTATTGATGAAATGAATATCAATAGAAACAACATGATCGAATAGTTTTTGCCAATTGAAATGAATGAGAAATAACAGAAAGATTTTTTTTCTTTTTTTTTGTAGTTCGCATTGAATTCAAAGTATTAGATTTCTCCGACGAACAATTGTTCGTTAGTATATTAGATTTCAAATTGTTACAAAAAAAAGTGCGTTGTAATTATAGAAATAATAGTGCAAAACAAAGCTATTTCTTGCAGATAGAATCAAGTATCAATTCGATGTATTCATAGCGTCGTCTGATGGATGCTATTTGCAATGGTTAAATTATGTCAACCAATCGAATGCAATGTGACTTTTCGAAAATATTATTTAATACTCGCAATAGAAAACACAAGATCATCTCGATAAGAATTCGTTTCTTTAAAAAGAAATTCATGTAAAATGACTTGTGAAACTGCAAATCTGAATATTCCTTTATCATCCATCGTAAATGAAGATAAACATGAATGTTGTATTTGCTTAGATGAAAAGTAAAAAAGCAAAGATTTATTTGGATTTTGATTTGTTTTTATTTCTTCAAGAGATATAACAATTGCATTCGATTGTCATCATTATGTTTGTTTGTCATGTTTTAAACAATATGCTATCACCAATCTTAATCGTCGTCAATTTCAATACGATCCAACTGTTGGTTATAGTCTTGGATGTCCAAGTGGTTGTGCTCATACATTGCTTCGTGAATTACATATTTTTCGTTTAATGGATAAAACAAATGTATGTCAATGAAAACGTTTCGTTGAGAGATTCAACTGCATTCGCTTTTTTTTTGTTCTAGTATGAACGATACAAAGCATTTGGTGCTGAAGAATATGTATTTCATCATCATGGAGTACTTTGTCCAACGCCAGCATGTGGTTCTGGACTTATCATAGATGGAAATCGAATGAAAATTGTTTGTTCGCCAACTGTTGGATGTGGAGTAAGATTGAATGAGAAAAGAACTTCGATCTATTTCTATGATTTATAGAAAACATTTTGTCGAAATTGTAAATCACTTTGGGAAGATGAAACTATGGAAACTTGTCCATGTCAAAATCAAAATACGCAGGGTGATAATCAAGCATATTCAGTAGATTTATAAATTTAAAAATAATATGATTACATAGTATTTATTCTTTTCCGTTTTAGTTGTGGAATTATTTAGTTGGTAATCGATACAGATCATCATCATCCATATCAGCACCGATTAAAAAATGTCCAAGATGCTCGATAAACACTGAAAAAGATGGTTTGTACAATAATGAATCCATTTTAGTAATAGTACAAAACGATTTTCGCGTATTTAGGTGGTTGTAATGCAATAACTTGTACACAATGTGGAATGACATGGTGCTGGATCTGTGAAATGGAATTTCGTACAGATTGTATTCAATATCATTGGTTTTAGATTTGTATTCTATTTTGTATATCTTGTAACTATCCGTTTCGTTTGACAAGTAATTAGAATAAAGAGCGCCGGCCGTCAAATCTTGATTTTATAATATGCATATAAAAAAAGGAAAACTTGATATCGATCGGGTAGAACTCAAGTACATCACTTATCAAGATCAATGAGCAGACATGCAGCTGTTCTTCTTATCGGAAGAGAAGACAGGCTATTTTTACAATGACACACTGTCGTATCTATCTATCTATATACTATATAAATGCACACGTATAATTATTTTGATCTGATTTCAAATAAGAAATAGAACTTTGATCAAAAGACGAGCAGTGATGATATATCTTATCTCTTTTTTTTCTGTTGTAATTAGAATGGTTTCTAATGTTCTACTTAATTTATTTTATTAACACGATAGGAAATTGTAAATAAGAGAGAAAAAGAGAAGTTGGAGAGGAAAACAGTCTTAATTATAATTTGTTTTTCACATGATAATAACATGGACAATTGATTACTCTCGTTGGCAAACATTGGCCCTCTCAATATTTGCATGACTAATTCAGTTGACAAACTATATGCACGACGAGATTTCTATGTCTTTTTTTCGCCTATCGTTTTTTTCTTTTTCCTTTTCTTTTTTTTCAGATTGTCATCACTCGTTCTTTCTTTCAATCTATCTGTCTTTCTTTTCTTTCTGGTTATCAGTAAGAGAGAGAGAGTTGATGACAAGAATGTCTTGCAGCTTTCCCCCCTTTTCTCTCTTGTTCGTCTTTTTTCTGTTTCTTTATTCCGATTTCTTCTTAGGAAACGAACGTCTTTTCATTAGTTTAATAAATCTATTTCTTATTCTAATTCTAGAATATAGAAAAGCAAATGGAAAAAGAAAGAAGAGAGCGTCTATTGCAGTGTTGATCATTATCAATTGTTGTTCATCGTTATAATACTGTAACAAAAAAAACGAGTAGTAGAAGAAGAAAAAGAAGAAGAAGAAGAAAAAGACAAAAAAAATCGTCTAGGTCACGTACACAGCTGGACTCGCCAAATTACAAATGACACCAATTTCTTTTGATATACCTTCTGTCGATCATTCGAAATGAAGAAATCATTTCTATGTTCATTTCTCATTTTTATTTTGACATTTATCTTAGGTAATTTCATTAGAGATTTGTCCTTTTTCTTTTCAATTATTACAAAAATTCTGTCAATTATTGGTTTCTTGTAGTACAAACTGATAAAACAAGTGAACTCTACGATCATCTTATGGCAAATTACAATAAAAATGTCCGTCCTGTTCGAAATAATTCCGATGTTGTCAATGTCAAAGTTGGTCTCAAACTTATTCAAATAGCTGATGTGGTAAGTTATGTACGCTATCATAATTGCACTTGTTTTCTGCTTGGAAAATCAATGAAATATATAACTAGAAAAAAGCAAAGAGAATCGATATCGACATAAATGACAAGAAGAAAACCATCTGTTAACAACGGACATAGATGAGATGATTAATAATCGATCTTGAGTAACAACTAAAGAAGAAGAAGAAGAAGAAAAAAAAAAGAATATCTACAATACATAACAAACGATAAGATTAATATAATTTATCAAATTTGTTTAGGATGAAAAAAATCAAATTATGCAGACGCATGTTTACGTGCTGCATGTAAGTTAATCTTGTCTTTTGTTTATCATTGAAATAAATAATGATTTTTCATTGTCAAAATTTTTGACATTTAGGAATGGCAAGATTTTAGTTTTGTTTGGTCACCCGAAGATTATAATGGAATCGAATATATACAAATACCAAGTGATTTAATTTGGAAACCCGATCTTGTTTTATACAACAGTAATTGAATATTCACTTGTCGAACGACAAGAAAGAGAAACACAAAACGAATGAAATGTCAAATATCTATTTTCTCTCATCGTAGACGCTGATGGTGATTATCAAATAACAACAAGATCAAAAGCACAAATTCGCTATGATGGAGTTGTTAAATGGGTTTGTGTTTTTTTATTCTATAATTATAAAATATAGATAGATTGATTAGGATCCGCCGATGATTTATAAATCTTATTGTACAATTGATATTGAATATTATCCATTCGACCGGCAATTTTGTTTTTTAAAATTTGGTACATGGACATATCATGTAAATATCAACGAAACCGACAAGTTTCACATGAAAATCATTGTTCGTTTGTAGGGTTTATTAGTTAATATACAATTTTTAACTGGTAATGAATCGGCAGTACTCGAACGTGGCTGGGATCTTGAAGATTATAATCCATCCATTGAATGGGAAATCTTAAGTAAAAATATCCGTTTTTGTTTTCGAATATACATGTATTTATTTTTATTTTTGTTTGTTAAAGATCTCACTGCTGTTCGACATGAAAAAGTGTATGCATGTTGTGTTGAAGTTTATCTTGATCTAACATTTACATGTACAGTTCAACGTAAACCATTATTCTATGTTGTTAATTTAATTGTTCCATGTGTGAATATATCTGTTCTTGCTGTACTTGTTTTTCTTTTACCATCGGATAGTAAAAAGAAAATAACATTATCAATATCAATTCTCGTCGCTTTACTTGTTTTTTATTTATTATTGATTGAACTTATTCCACCAACATCATTTGTTATTCCATTACTCGGTAAATATTTACTATTTACACTTGTTATTGTTAATCTTTCGATTATAATTACAATTATAACATTAAATGTACATTTTCGTCGAAATCCAACAACAAATATGTCACCATTTATTAAAAATATGCTTTTAGTTTATCTGCCAAAAATTTTATTTATGAAACGTCCACCTCTACCACAACGATATGTTTATGTTAAATCGAATTCATTCGACGAAACAGATAATTCAACATTAACATTTCCATGGAAAGATCAACAACGACGACATGTTGCTCGATTAACAGCCGATCATATTGCTTACATCGCTGAACAAATTGAACATGCAAAAATCGAAAAAGAAGTTCGTTGATATTTTCATTAAAAAAAGAAACAAAGAAATTTGCTCTCGATTTCTTTCAGATTGTCGAAGAATGGCGTTTTATTGCATTGATACTCGATCGTCTGTTTCTTGTTATTTTTGTTGTTGCTAGTCTTGCCGGTACAATTGCTTTACTAAAAGCACCATCAACACGAAAATATATCGAACCAGTCAATCCAAAATGTTATCTCTACTATCCTCGTATTAATGATAGTGAATGGATGAGTAAATGTGGTACACCGGATTTATTCAATCTATTAAGTCAACAATCGAGTTCATTTACTCATATATAGACGAATATTTGTTTTCTTTTCTTTTCGATGTATTTCAAATAAACAAACATGTGAAATCGAATTGTTTGTTAATTTTTATTTTGTAAGTTAGACAGAAAAAAAAATGAATTTCACCGTTACAACAAAATCGAACCGGTTCTTTTATGATACTGTTCTCGAATGGAATGTTTTATTATTCATTGACGATTATATTCGATTGATCATTGTGATTCTAAAATAGAACATAACAAAACAAAAATAAGCAAAAATATGTGTAAACTATCAATCATTTCTTTATCTTAAAAATAAATAATTGTGATGTTTCATATACTAAAATTAGCAATTTTTATTTTCAAAATAACACTGATATATGCATAGATAGATACTGTATAGTAAAGAATGAAACGTCATAATTATTTATTTTTTTTTGTCTTTTTAGTTAAATAAAAAAAAATGTTTGACAGTTTATCTACTTTTGTTTATCTTTCATTAAGATAAACTCTCGAAAAAAATGCCGGTAATTCAATATTATTTGGTATTTCATTTCGTATTTGTTCTTGTATAATTAAATTTAATTTTCTCAATGTTGGTAATAAAAACATTAATGTATAGAAATCTCGACTTTTTTCTCCACGTTTACAATCCATATAATCACATAGAGCACATGTAATTTCTGTTTGTGTTGAATCAATAATAAGAAAATCATTTAATTGATTATTACTTGTCGAAAGAATTAATAATGATAATAATAATGCAAATTCTTTTTCGTCTAATTTTAATAAGAATAGATAGTATCGAATTTTTTCTATATCCGAACGTATCTGTTCGATAAATGGAAAATATTTTCGAAAATCTTCGTACAAATTTGCATCATGAACATTGAAATAATTCCAATTCGAAGAATTATTCGAACGTTGAAGACAAAGTATAATTAAACTATGAATACTTGACTTAACTAATTGTATTTGATCGGTTACATTTTGTAGATTCATAAAGCCAGGTATACGTGTTGCAAATTTCACCGAACGATTAGCGTAGTTTTTAAATTGATTCATACAAGATAACCAAGAACTACCTGTATGTTGACAAATTGGTAAATTCTAAAACAAGAAAAATAGTTTGTTGTTTCGTTTGAATGCAAATGAGTTTACTTCGATGGTTTCTTTATAGGCTTTGTGAATTGTTGATATGAGTTCTCGTGTTTGATGGTCTAATTGATCTTCATAATCGAAAATAATCGAATTCGATTGTGTTACTAAATGAAAATGAAACTTTACGTCGGTTTCAATCCATGAGAATCACTTACATTCGCTTTGTGAACTACTCGATTCACTGATAGTTCGTTTTCTATTCGAATTTCGATTTCGTACATTTGTTGATGTTGATTGAACCATTTGATGAAGTAAAGTACCGTTTGGTATTTGCCCATTTCGTTGAAGCATCATACCTAGACAATCGAAAAAAAGATACAATTCGAAATAAGAAATAAATCAATCAATTGAAAACTAACGCATATGATGTTTAAATAGATTACTTTGTCGTCCGATTCGACTACCTAAAGAAATTCATTTGTTGTTGTTTGCAAATAAGATTGACACTCTTGATTTACCTTCAACGGACATGCCAACTTTAATACAACGTTGAAATCGACAGTATCGACAACCATTTCGTGTCGAAACATTGATTTCACATGTACCATTATCCATACATTTATAACGACTTGGTGCTCGTTCTTTTATACTTCGACGAAAAAAACCCTAAGAAAATTTCGATTTCTTTAAAAATCATCGACGAAATATCAAATTTGACTACGAACTTTACAACCTTCGCATGTAATTGCACCTGAAAAAACGTAATCTTATTGGAAACATAAAATCTCGTATTCAAATTTTACCAAAATGAATTCCACTTGATGGTGCTTGACAAACATAGCATGAGATTTGTGCGAATATATCAGCAACACGTGGTGTTTGTTGAATTTCTGCGCCTTCTAAAACTTTGTTGATTTTGTTTGTTTTTTAAATGAAACAGCAATGAATCATTGTCATCTTACCTTTAACAGCCATGCCGACGAATTTACATTTTTGAAATCGACAATATTGACATTGCGTTCGAGTATTTCTTGTTATCATACAATCTTTATTTCTGACACATTTATATTTCAGATCTTCACCATTAATTGAACGAAGAAAGAATTTCTAATCAAGCAAAATGAAAGACAAACTGTCTTGAAAAAGTTCGTTTTCTTGCCTTGCATGCTTCGCAAGTAATCGCTCCACAATGAAGACCCGATGATTGTTCGCCACAGACTTGACACGGTTCAAATCGTGCTTCCAATAAAATCGCTAATGGATCGGTAACCATTTCTGATTGAGGTCCACTTGTTGTATCTGGATAACTAACAAAATGCAAACAAAAAATCGAAGTTTTTCATTAAATTCTTTCGTTTTTTTTTGTTGCTGTTCGCCTATTATATTTTCATGCTCATGTATAGTCCCATTGGACTAAATATCGGACACAGTACAATGTCTGCTGTCCTAAATCAAGATCACATCTTCTTCCGTCTTCAATAGCCAAAGACAAATCATTGGTATTTCGGATGATGTAAAAAGTCGAAATACGAACATTGAACAAATAAAAACATCTAACATTTTTTGTTCATTTACCTATAGACCATTTTACTTTGAAAATCATTCATAGGAAACATGATGAATTTATGCCAACGATATGTTTGAGTAATCAAAAGATATAGAATTGTCGTGTTTGTTTTTCATGTGTTGATGATATTTGATCTTTCTTTTTTTTTCTTTTATACTCAACCAAAAAATATATATATATCTCGTAATATAAGAGAAAAAGAAGCAATCGATATAGAGAGAGAAAATGTATCGTTGATTTTTTATTTACAATCGACCAATCATATCAATTGATTAAGCTTTTCCCCTCTTTCTCTCTCTCTCTATCTTCCTTGTGATAGTACTTTTTTAACATGCAAGAAAATGATTAATCGTACAAAAAAAAACTAGATATGTTTTATGTGTTTTTTTTTGTCTGTGAGAATCAATAACAATTACAGTTTATTAATCTATTGTAATCGTGTGTCCAGCCGTGTAAAATTGTCTTTTGCTGAGTATGGAACTAATAAACAGACAAATTTACTGATAATTTTTATTTTCCAATCAGTTGATAAAAATCTTTATTTCGATTGGTTTTCAATGTTGTTCGAAGAAATACGTATATACATTCGCATGCTTTTCGATTTTTCTTTTGACGTTTATTTGATATCATAGAAAAAAAAATTTGCTCCAGATATGAGACACAGTACTCCGTTGGATGCATATAAAAATTCTCTCCGTTTAGTTTATGTTTGTAATATTCATATGACACAACATTAGTCAAATTTTTATTTACAAAAACGACGAGTGGATCGAAAATGAACGAACAGAAATTACTCTTATTCATACAATCCATTAAATCGTCGAATCTTCAATGTCAATTGTACAAATTTCTTTTTTTTATAAACCTTTTGTGTAAATAAAGTCTTTCTTTTGAGTGTGTTTATCTTCACTCAAATATATGACACATCTCAAGTTCTTTAATGTTTTTCTTTCGCGTTCGTTCTCATATACATTGAATATCCTAAGCCAACGATTGAACGAAAAAGAGCCGATTATTTACTTGTCTCTTGACACTCGTTCGTCATTGTTCATATCTAGATTGATTCAAGACGACATCATGATTCTTACTTTGAAAAATCAGAAATACCGACACAAAGACTATCCAATGTCAATAATGAAAATAAAGAATAAAAAAAAATGAAATAGACACATCGAATTGCCGCTTTGTTTCTTTCGTTCGTATGACTTCTGTTTTTTAGAGATGACAATACTTACAATGTATGCAAAGAAGAAATAATATCAAACGATGTGAACGTGCTCATTACGTATGTGAACATTCTAACTTCTAATGTTGAAAAGAAAAGGTTAGCATATATAACGAAATTCGTTGAGCATATATGTACAGAATAAATCCTCTCATTGTCTTCGTATTTCTTTTCATTTCATTTTCTTTTTTTCTATCACCTTCGATCGGATTAGATTTACTATCAGTATTCATTCATACTTTCATTCTCTTTCAATGGTCAAATCAACCGTGACTTAAGTCAGTGGACAAGCAAATGATTACGATGTGTATCTCTATATGTATCATGACGGCAACAAGGAGAATATGAACAATAATTACATATATACATCAGATTTTTTTTCTCACTCTCACTCTCTCTTTCTTTTTCGTTTTTTTTTCTTTCTTCTTTCCTTTTTGAACAAATATGCGCATCATGAAAATTATAATGTACATACCTAAAAGAAAAGAATGAGTAAGAGAGATGAACAGGTAAGATAGAAAGAAAATGGTTATTTTATACCAACGATCATTTCTTTCTCTCGCAAGTAAGAAGGATGTATATTGAAGGATGGCAAATACTTAACCTCCCACCATTATGCACATTTCATACATATACGTATATGTGTGAATATGAGATCTATTCTTTCTTATAAAAAAAATGTGTTTCCTTTTAAATATTCATTTTAACTAAAAGACCTTGTAAAATTACATTCAGACACATTCGAAGGATGAATATATCAAATAAATTGTATGATATTGAGAACAAATTTCATTCTGATTTTTTGTAATTTTAGTATTCGATGGCAGCAGCAATACCTCGACATCTTCTTGAAACGCTTGTTAATTGTCCAGCTTGTTCACAACGTTATAATGAACCACGAGTTCTACCAACATGTGGTCATACAGTTTGTAAGTTCAAAAGACATGAAACAAAAAAAAACATTCAACATCCTCGATATATTTAAAAGGTACAGTCTGTCTTGAAAATGAATGGAATAATAAATCAATACATTTATGTCCCGTACAAATATGTCGAAAAGAAATTTGTTCAACAATAACGAATTATACTGATTTACCATTGAATCAAACTGTTCTTGATCTTATAAAATCATGTAATTTCCATGTCGAAGCTACAGGTCAATGCCAAGTGTGCAATCATTTGCCATCGTTTGTCAAATGTTCACATTGCTGTTTATTTGTTTGTTTCGAATGTGGAAATCAACATCGACGTGAAGCATTAACAACATTAACAAATAATATTAATACATTAGAACAAGAATATTTAACAATCGATGATCAAATTGATCATATTAAAGATAAATATATTCAAATTAAAGATAAATCACTTGAAACCATACGTTTACATTATGCACGTTTAATTGATGAATTACGTTGTGCACAAATAACAAATGAAGAACTTGTCGAACGACAAGCATCGATTTGTAATAGTGAACTTGACCGAATTATTGATGAACATAAACAACGTTGTAAACAAATCTATAAGACAATACAAGATCTACGAATAACAATTACAGATTGGTCAACAATTGAAGAATTTAAACAATTACAAACGGAATTAACTCATATACAAGACGATCTACATGATGTACATGATGGTTTTCATCAACGTTTACCGGAGATGAAAATTTTTCAATTTGATAATCATGATGAACATGAAACGACAAGAATTTTTCCTAAACATGGTCTTTCACCATCTCAAACTTATAATCTATCCGAAATGAATTGCAAACAAATACTTAGGGCTTCAATTGGAACGACACGAAATCATCATCATCAGCAACAACAACATCTCGATGGTATGACAAATTTCTTTTGTCTACAATTTATTATTCTTTCTTTATGCTATTGATATAGATTCAAGTAGTACAGCTTCATCATCGACAACTAATGATCCTATTAAAAATTCAACATCAACAAATCATCGACCAAGTAAAAGACAAGTCAATAGTGGCATTGGTAATCATTATAAATCAGCAAATATTCTATCGAATTCAAATGATAATAATACTTCTTTCAATGAACATCATCATCGTTCTCATCATCGACCTGTATCAAATAATTCAATGTCAAAAACAATGTCAAATTCAGTTGCTGACCTATCATTATCAATGCATAATCAAAAGATTTCATCGACAAACATTCGTTTATCAACATTTCAATCGAAATTAGATCAATGTTGTTTAGAAGCATATAAAAAAATACCTCTTTCGCAAAGTTTCGATTGGGGTATATTAGCAATAACAAATACGGATCTCATTTTACTCTATAATAAAGATAAAAGTTCATTGATCGTCTACGATGCTAACGGACACGAGAATGAAGTAATACGAAGAGAAATTCATCGTATCGATCTAATTGAAAAGATATTTTTTTATCATTATTCTAGAGAATTCAATGGTCAGATGGTGATATCAAAGATTTATGTATGTATCATGAGGATAGTATAATTATAGTTGGTGAACATAAACAAGCATCAAAACCAATTGAATGTAAATTATATGTATGTAATTTATCACGAAAACAACTCGAACGTGAACGTATTGTCGAACGAGGTCTTAATTGTCAACGAATTGCATCGGATGAACAATTGATATTTTATGCATCGGAAAAAGGTTGTAATAAATCGAAAATATCGATTTTCGATCAAGAATTACAATTGCAAGTGACATTTGAATCAGGTGTTGAAGTACGAAGTTTAGCTGTCGATACACAATGTTGTTATATACTAGGCAAAAGACGTGAACGTGAACCAGCAAGATATTTTCTTGAGAAACGACATAAAAATGGTAAATTATTTCTAATTCGATAAATACATGAAATTAAAAAAGAATGTTATTTGTATTTTTAGGTCAACTTATTCGTCGAGTTGATTTATATGAAATTAATGTCGATAGTATGAATAGATTGATTATCGATCCGATTAGTCATGGTGTTATAGTTACCGATGGTGGAAATAAGAAAATCTGGGCTATTGGACCTGAAGGTGAAAAAAAATCGATTCAATTTCGACCATGGCGTATGTTTTCTTTTTGTTTTTGAAAATAGTTCTTTAATTTAACATATCTGTTTCGATTCTAGCTTGGAATATAGGATTTTCAACGACCGATACTCTACTTATTTTACATGCTGGTTGTCTGACATTTCATGCAGTTAATTATCATAAACAGAATCTTAACAGAACAAAAGCACAAAATATAATAACTGCTAGTACAGAAAAAGTTTGAACTTTTTCTTGTTTTTCTTTTCGATATTTATGATATTTGAGTGAACTGATAAAATCTTTTAGTGTTCAAATAAATTGCTTTTTTTTTCTTTTTCATTAATAAGTTTTCATTTGATCGTTATCAACTATAGTATGTATTAAATGAGAAAAAATGTTCGTGTTGTTAATCGACGAATGGATAAAACTGCGATGCATACCTATTTGAAATAATGTTTGTATTCGAGGTTCGTTGATTCGTAACGATAGGAACAAAACTTGACCTAATCTATCTTTTGCATTTCAACTCTGAATTTCAAGATTTTATGTTTTCAAAGGAGGTAAAATTGAGCGCTACAATATTTTGTCAAAAATAATTTCGGCTTTTTATTCGTAAAATCATTGGTAACCGAGAGAAATGGAATCTGGAATGGCTGCATTTCGTAATTGCCTCTGCAATTTAACGACATTTAGATACAGTAATGCATTCATGCATATCGCCTCGTGAGCTGTTATATTTTTTTCGATTGACGACACTCATACAACAATAATTGAAGCGCACATTATTTTAAACAGAAAAGTACTATTTTCTGCATAACAAAAATCGATGATGTTGGACAACAAACGAGTAGCTGTTATTGGTGCTGGTGCATGCGGTTTAGTATGTGCTAAAGTACTGATAGATGATGGTTTTAACGTCACAGTTTTTGAACGACAAAAACAAATTGGTGGTGTTTGGTCAGAGGAAATTGCTTATGCCGATTTACATGTTCAACAACCAGGAGGTACAATGGAATTTTCTGATTTATTGGATGGAGAAGGTAATTACATGAATATAATTTGATTGTACGTAAATGAATATTTTCTTTTCTAATTCATTGAAGAGTATGCATCGTGGCAACATGTTCATGAATATTTAGAAAAGTATGCCGATGTATTTCATATAAGAGAACGAATTCGATTTCAAACTCAAGTTTTATCAATTTCTAAAGATGATTTAAAAACTGATCATCTACCTTGGATTATTCAAACGGAAACTGTAACTGATGGCAAAATAGAAAGATACGAATTCGATTTGATCGTTATCGCAACAGGTCTTTTTTCTCAACCATATCTACCCGTTTTCAAAGGACAAAATAAATTTACTGGATCAATTGTAAATCCATCGGAAATTAAATCAATAAAATGCTTGGAAAAGAAACGTGTATTAGTTATTGGCTGTGGTAAATGTGCAACGGATATGGCAGTTTTAGCTGGTAAATATGCCCGTTCATGTTATATGATTTTTCGTAAAGCTCATTGGATGATTCCACATCATATTGTCGGTGGTCTATTACCAGCAAAACTTCTATTTACTCGTGCATTTTCTATTCCATTTTCACCGATTCCTAATGCGCCTTACGGTGCACTCTTTACTTTTCTTCATAAAAAGATTCCAAAATTATTTCTTAAAATGACAAATATTATTTCCAATGATATTTTATCGATTCACGGACCTAATTTTTCCAAAGATAAAGTTTTCATTCCACAACATTCATTTGAAAACATCGAAAATATTTCTATTATATCGCCTGATTTCATTCGACTTAAAAGTCAAAGTCGTATTGTTGGTAAACTAGCAACAATCGATGAAATCGTCGACGAAACCACCGTTCGTTTAAGTACAGGGGAAGAATTACAAGCTGATTTAATTATTTCAGCAACTGGTTTCGTTCGACAATTTCCATTTTTTTCGAAAAATGATTTGCAATCGATGGGTTTCAATGAAGTCAACGATAGTATTCAACTGAATTTATATCGTCGACTTTTACCTATCGGAATACCAAATATTGCATTTCTTGGTTTTACAACAAACGTTGGCTATTGGATGAATGCTGAAGTTGCAAGTCATTGGATATCAGATTATTTTCTCAAACGATTAAAATTACCCAAAACTGAAGATGAAATGTGTCGTGAGATAAAACAAAATCATGATTTTCTCTTAAAAACATTTAATCAAGATATTGATAACTATAGATTCTATTGGATATCTTTGTTAGAAATATATTTAAATGATATGAAAGTTAATTTACATCGAACAAACAATTGGATATCAGAATATTTTGGAATCTATCGACCACAACGGCTCAAAGGTCTACATCATGAACGAGAAGTTGCTTTTTTAACAGGAAAAAAGCCGATACATTTCTATTTCAGTTTTAAACTCAATATTTTCCTTATTTTACTCTGCGTTTTTGTTTACATTTTATTTTTCTAAATGAAAATTTTTAATAAACTCTCGACGTTGTAGACGAACGTAAACTTCTCGAGGCGCAATAACAAAGTTTTCTTTCAAATTCGTAAAGCATTGATCAGTTTTTTCACCACAGCTAACGATGGAATATGTTTTCAGTAGACGAACTAATGCCATTTTTAATTCCATAAGTGCAAAACGCATTCCCACACAATTTCTCGGACCAGCACCAAATGGAATCCATGCCATCGGATGACGTTTCGTTTCGAATCTTTCAGGATAGAATATTTGTGGATCAACTGGTCCCCATAAATCAGGATCATAATGTAAAGTATACATATCAGCTGCAATTCGTGTACCAGCTGGAATTGTACCAATTCCTTTGATATGAAAATCTTCATTACTCTGTCGATTGACGACTAAAGGTGCAATTGGATACATTCGAAGTACTTCACGAACAAACATGTCAAGATATTCTATTTGTGAAATAGTGTCATACGATGGCATATCATCGTCACTCGATGGATCGAAATAGACATCGATATGTTCTTGAAGTTTGATTTGTTCGTCAGGATGTGTTGCAAGAACATAGGAAACATAACCAAGTGCTGTACTTGTTGTTTCATAACCAGCAATCACTAGACAAAAGATAATAATTAAACAAAATATACGTATGTGTTTGATATAGTTTTAACACACTGAATAGAATAACATTGGCAACAATTTCATGTTTTGTAAGTTTTCGAACAAGTGGTGCTTCGATTTCTTCTGTATTATTAATCGCTGCTCCACTATCCTATAGGAAAATACTTTTAAATACGAATGATAGATTCTCAACAAAATCTCATTCTACTTGAATCGATTCTTCATCCGTAGCTGATTCTAACATTAATTGTAATAAGTCTGTTCGTTTATTTTCTTTATTATTCTGTATTATATCGATCATATCATAAACTTGAGTTGAAATCCATGTTCCAGGATTTTCTTCGATTAATTTTTTTGTCAGAGGAACATGTCGATGTAGCCAGCCAATTAGGTAACCTGTTGACAAACTCAGAGCTCGCCAAAATCGATTAAATTCATGGACAAATATAGCTAAAAGTATAACGAGTCGAACATTGACATTCTCGCCAAAGATTCGTTGTGAATGAACAAGATACGGATCATTGATATTATTTTGCATATCAGTATCAATACTGAATCCACATGACCAAATCGTATCCATAGTAAAACGTTTGAAATAATTATAGATATCGAATGGTTGTTTTTTGTCGTATTCTTCGGACATTTTCTTCATAAACATTTGAATACTTCGATGAACAAGTGGTGTCATTTGTTTCAATTTTGATGATGAAAATGTTGGATTAATAATATATCGTTGTCGTTTCCATCGTAGACCGTTTGCAATAAACATACTAACACGTTTTGCTTTCTCATCTGTTAATGGAAGAAGACGACGAGAATGAAAATTCGAAAATGATTTTATAAATACATCTTGCAATATATCGGGATCAGATACGACAAGAACAGGCGTATGTCCTTCATAAAAACCAAAAACACGACCATAAGTTTTCGTCCATGCTCGAATATTTTGTGATAATCGTCGAGTTTTGATAACATCCAAAAAATTACCAAAAAATAGCGTCGGTCGTGGACCGGGTATATTGAGATTAGTAAAAAAATCGTAAGCACTTCGAATATGCCATAGATATGCAATAATAACAAGAAATAATATGCTTAATAGAACACCGGTAATTAAAAACATTTTCTACAAAAAATAAAGACAAGATTATATTTCTATGTCGCTCATATACCTTTCTAGTTGACCTCTACATCCTTTAGTGCTTTTGAGTTTTTACCTTGTTATTGATTCGTGCTTTGCGTGCGAGTATATTTATTTATCTACTTTGCACTTAGACGTTTAGTTTATTTAAAAACAAAAAAAACGACAATCAAATTGATATAACATCATAGTTCCAATCGTTTGCATGTGTTTTGACTGTCAATGCAAGCATATTAGCAGTCATATCATCTGCTTTACTGTTTTGATCGAATTCAATTTGATCATCTCGAATTTCATTTGCTTGTAGGAGATAATCTTTCATTTCCATATATGAACCAATATTTTTTGCAAGAAAATGTATTCGAACAGATCTTGAATGATAATTATACAAACGATAGTTAACAATTGTTTTTGTTGGTAATGTTGCATTTGTATTTAAAATTTCAACATCGATTAAACTCGGTTGATAAGCTAAATGTGATAAACGTTGAATCTGTTGATGATTGATAGAAAATTTCAATCGAAATGATTTCGATGGTATGTTCGTTAAGTTTGTTATCCAACGATTATTTTCTGTATCATTCATCGATTGAATTGGATTTTGAAGAATTTTACCATTGAATTCATCAACTAACATAACTGACATATTATCAATAGGATCTGTTTCATCATTCTCACAATTTGTTAGAAGAATTGCACTTCGATTTTGAATCATATTTCCTTCAAGCTGAACAAGACCGGGATGAACTGCATTGTCATTATTAACATAAATACGTGAATAACAACGAAATTCACTTGAACATAATACACGTAGATTAAAAGTAAACGTTCGTTTTGATTGCACTATTAATTGCCAATTACCAGCGGATATATTTGCGAATAGATACGATTGATATGTAATCGATGATGGTGAAATCGATTGATTGTCTTTTTTCAATTGTATTGTGAGTTCTGAAACTATATAATTTGTAACGAAATCGAGACGAAGATTTGAACATGTTCTATCGACTACAATCGAGATATTATTATCCGATGATTGTTTGTAATAGAATAAATCGATTAATTCCATGTTTTCATTTTGATTTGATGTATAAGAAGAGAAATAAAGACCACCAGTTAATCGTGCTAGATCTTGACCGAAATCGAATGAATTTCGACGAAATTTCGAACGACGTAAAATATCAATTTTAATATGTTTTTGATGTGCAATTGAAAGTATATGTGCTTTATAAAATGAATCACGAGCTGGTTGTGTAACCGTTTGTTGAATTGAAGAAAAACTTTGTGTTTGCTGAACTTTCTTCAAAATAGTTGTATAAATTAATGATGAATCAGATTGAATTAAAGTTTGGCTCTCATCAAGAGAAATTAGTCGAGTTGAACTCGATCGTCGATTTAAAACATTTAAAAACAGACCAAAACGATTGTCTTGAACTTCAGTACGAAATTGTCGAAGAATTTTACATGTTGCTAAATAAGCTGTTTGAGCTGCTGGTTCATGTAAATAGCCATGAACTGATTTCCGTGTATCTTTATTGATACCACCAGTAGCATCATTATTTCTCGTAGCATCAGCTGAACCACCATGTGAACATTTGCCAACTGGTTTCTTTTTGAGAATATCAACAAGCAATATGAAATAACCACTTGTTAGACCTTGTGTGATGTTATTATTCGAATAGCAGACACTATCTGGTTTTGAACTACAATCAATACATGTTCGTACAGTTCGTTTGGCGAATTGTGATGCAATCATGGTTTTTAGACCAAGATCTGGTTGAGGTTGTCGTTTATCCATTTCGATCCAATTCGAATGCGAATAAAAATCTTAAATAGAATAATTTCAGAAACAAAGAAATTTTATTGATAATCTACCTTGAAGTGTATGACACATTTTGCCGAAATATTCATTTGAATTTTCGTAATTTGATTTGTTTAATGCTTTGACAGCTAATCGATACCGATCGAGAATAATCTGTGATGCAGCAATAAATGATTCCGAATCGAAATGACGCGATTCATCTGTTTGTTCTAAAACATCGACAAGACTATTTCGATCAACGATATAATCGATTGTATCTTCCCAATCGGAATATTTATTAGCGCCTTGTTGTTGAATTTGTTTGAATATTTGTTTAATTTGAGAGAAAAATGATGATGGACATATGCCATTGGTTATGGTTGGTATAGTTATTGAAATTTGATAACGTGTTTTTATATATTCACTCGTCACAGTTGCAAAAGCACAACGTGTTATCGACTCATGTGTAGCATCCGACGATGAACCGAGTAATGGTATTGTTATAGGATTGAAAGCATTTACATGAATAATACAAATAACAACGAAATAAACGATGAAAGTCATATCTTTGCGTATTCTGACGAAATATTTGCGTTTAAAAATCAAGAAACATTGTTTATATATATATATCTGTTGATTATGCGTATTACTAATATGAGCAGAAAGAAAACGTAATTTCTCTGCGTCAATCATCGTAATTTCGTTGAAAGAGTACGTCACGGTACGTATCGACTAACTATTCGCATTGATTTGTAATTATTTTTCATAGATGAATAATATTTTGAAGGAAATGATTGATTATATTTTTATTATCATGAGAAAAAGAAAAAAAAATGAAATTTATATTGAAAAATTTATTGGAAAAAGTCGATGCGTTGGTGGTGCAGTAATATCTAGATGAAATACGTATAGTTTATGTTTGAACAAAAACATTTTTCAACGACTTACCACTCTCAAAACGAACATTAATTGGACGTTGAAATGTTTTGAGATATTCTTCTGCTGTTCGAAAAATAGGCTGTTTAAGAAGATAATTGATATTCACTGTTAAAAAATAAATTCAATATTTTTAAGGAGATAAACAAAACGAAACTTTATTTACCTTGATTAGGCAATAGATCCGCACGTTGTTGATCGATATTAGCAAGAATATCACCTGGTCGTTCCTAATTTTTACAAATTAAGATTTCCAAACGAAAACATTCAGAAATGTTATTTTGCTTCTTACACTTCGTAGTCGTTCTTCACTTTGATATCTTCCTAATCGTAATAATTTACCGAGAACTTCAATTGCAATAGCTTCCGTTGTTTCAGCTGGTTGTGCATCCAAATCTTCGACAGCTAATTTTATACTTTTAAATGACCAATTCGGATATAAACGCGTATGAATCTAGACAAAAATGAGGAATGAAATTCTAGACATCGATCAATTTCTAATAGAAAATTCTAACATTATATGAAATATTGAGAACTGATGCTTCTCGAATGAGACCTTCTCGATTATTGACAACTTTGTTCAAATCTTCGAGAATTAATTTCAATGCTGAATTTGTTACTTCTAAGTAATGAACGAAAAGTGTAGGAAAAATCAGTAAGAGACCAGTTGCTGGTTGAACAACTTCTTCTTCAGGTGTATTATGTTGATGAGAGCCGACGTTCTTCTCAGGAGTTATTGGTAGAGAACCAATAAAATTCTTATAATAATCTATGAGATATTCAATCAAATATTTTATGAATTGAATTTGAACTTAATTCAAACCTCCTAATTCAGGTTGCTTTTCCCAAGTATCTCGTAGACGACCAATAATAACAAGATTACTGAGAAATGGAAGCTAAAATGCAAAAACAACAAATTCATAACAATAGATTAAAAATAAAATGAATACTTTTTTTTCTTTAATTTGATCGAATAATGTTTGAGTAGCATATTCATGTGAATCAGCACCTGTCGCACTGCCTGGTGATGGAACACGATCAATTCTATGATTATTACGTGCTTGAGCCATTTTATTTCAAGTTAAAATTCAAATTACAACAATCTATCGACTATACACATCATTTCATTGCAGAGTACCATAGTAACCGACTCTACAGAATTCCTCTCAAACGACCTCTATCCATCGCTGATGTCCTTCCAGAACAATTCTATTTATTCATCCTAGATTTCAATTCAATTTTTACTATTGACATTGTCATTGAGAGATTTTGTTAGAGTCGTTTATCAATTAAACAAAATTGCCGACATGTCTGTCGCTTTAATCAAATTGAGCATATCATATTTCTGAAATTTATGTTGTTTTTGTCCATTTCTATAGAAGTATAATCAAAATCCTAGAGGCTATAATATGATAAGAATCCATCGATCATCCTATTATAATGTCACTGGAGAACACTGATTATTTCTCTCATTATTAACATTAAAAATAAGACATTTATTCGATAGATTTCAAAAACAGAAAGAAAAGAGCAGAAAAACATTGAAACAATCGTCTTTTTTTTCCAAACTGACTTTCTTATTTTTTATCTATTCATTTTCTGAGAATTTTTAATTGTTCTACAAATAATTGATGCAAAAATCGCACACATATACGTAGTATAATGAATAAATAATCAAGTATAATTACATCCTATCTTGATACAGTATGACGAGAGGTAAGAAGAGATTAGATTTAAGAAAACAAAACAAAAACAAAGAAAGAAAATTATTTGAAATTCAAATAGGCAAATAAAAGACGAGAGTGTTCAAGGGAAAAAAATGAGTTAAATACAAATTAATTATTTTTCTGTTTTCTTTTTATCTGACAATACAAATCGATCGTGATAAGACTGACTATACCGACTAAACTAGACTTTTCTTTTATCGGTAGTATAAGTATGTTTTCCGAAAGGCACACGATCGTTATTTTCTCGACAAGAAAGACAAAATTCTTTTTTTTTTGGTTAGAAAAACTAGAGTCTAGCATAAGAAAAGAGATAGAAAATGGAAAGAGAGAGAGAGAGAGAGAGAAAGGAAATGAGAGACAAACGGGATCTATAAAAAGGGAAGTGAGAGAGACTAACGTACGACTAAGCTCTCTTTTTCTCCTATCAATAAAATATATGCACTATGAGTTTTAAGAATATTGTAATCCATTTCTAGATACGTTCTTCTTTTTGTCGTATATCAAGTTTTTAATTCAAAGAGAAATAACAATGTCAAGTGGAAAAGATTCAAATGATGATCTTCGAAATGAATTCGATCGTCTCGATGAAGTACGAAGAGTTATATTTCAAAATGAACAATAATTGAATTAATATCTGCATCCATTGACCTTTTTTTTGTTTCATTAGGACAAAGATGGTTTTATTACTTTACAAGAATTTCGTGCATATCATTCGAAAGTAAATAAAGATGAATCTGCTATAGCTAAAGCTTTTGCTGCTATCGATTCAGACAAAGATGGTCTTGTGACATTTGAAGGTATGAAAATTCAAATTTTCTTATTTGATTTTGTTCGATCGTCTTCTTCCTCTTTTAGAGTTTCAACGGGCCTACAAAGATTAATAGACAAAATTCACGCATATATTCGTACAAACATTCGATGTTTTCTGTTTCGCTTTTCCTTTTGTCACTTTTCATTCTGTGGTAACAAAAAAGAAAGAACATATATTCTATTAAAATTTTCTTTTTTTTCTTCTTCTTTCTTATTTATTCATTGTTAGCCATTACTTATTCATTAATTTAGCACATATACATACATTTAGTTTTTTTTTTGTCTTTTATATAATATATCTCTATCTATATAATATTTATTAAGATAATAAGAATCATCTTGAATAAAAGCAAGCAAAAACGATATATAAATCGAAATTGTTTCATCGATGTAATAGCATACTTGAAGTCTATTCATCGTTATTGAGGAAGGAACTCAACATGCAATAGAATCACATGCAACGTTCTAAGAAAAATTTACTTGTGCGTACGATAGATTTGATAAAGGGGAAGAGAGAGAGAGAGAGAGAGAAACAGCGTGAACGCGTGTCATGTGTTACAGTTCGCTTTGAAAATATGATCTATTGGAACAAATCGATTGAAAGGACTTGATGCTCACGTTTGATCATTAGCAGAAGTTGTTGTTGTTTTCATATTTTTGATGAGAATAAAAAGAAAAATCTTAATTTAATTATTGATTAGTTTGAGATGAAAGTAAGCGAAAGAAAATCAATAGACAAAAGCAAATGTTTGAATATAGAATTGATTGAGATCAATATTTAGTAAAAGAAAGAAAAAAGACGATGTAAAGCTATACGGAAATAATAACTAGTCATGTTGATTAGAATGAAAAGAAATCGAAAATCAAATAAAGCCGTTAGTTTTTATCCGAAGAAAATGTATTAACTTATAGTCTTGTCGGAAGAAAATACACTCAACAACAAATATTTCTTATTTGATTGGAATTTCATATGCGGAAAGAAATCTTTGCAATCGTTTAATTGATGATCTTATACTCTTGATAAATAGATTTATGAGATCAGACGGAATTACATAATTAATTAATAAAAATGTACTTTGAACATAAGTTATGCTCGTCTCAAATTTGTTCGTTTTCATATAGGATTGATTAATGAAAATTTTATCTGTCCTATCGAACATTGGAATTTTGTTTACTAGAAACATATCATCTCATTAAATTTTTAATCATATATTTATAAGCAAAGAATTCCTTTCGATCATATATTTCATACTGATAAGACTGCTGTTATCTTCTGGCATCCGAATTTCATATTCATCGAATGAAAAAAGAAAATATGACATCATCAGAAATACTAACAATGATTATCTATCTTAAGCTATTCAGTGACATATTATATAATAAGCGAAAGAGAAGAAAAAAAAAGAGAATTTTCATATTTAAATAGACGAAAAAAAGGTGTTATATACATAAACAGACAAAATATATATCATAACAATCGAACAAATGCCAGTCGCAACAGTAAGTTTATCGTATGATTTTTCTGTTTAAGAAATAGAAAAAGCTAAATGATGTTTTTTCTTCTTATAATTTCTATAGATCGAAAATAAATCTGTAGCAATCGATGAAGACTTAACAGATTTATCGTGGCTTATACAAATGAATCATCGACAATCAACTAAACAACGATATTCATCATCAGCATCATCATCAAGTGATTCGCCTCATGAAAATATGAAATCAACAAAAACCGAACGAACAAATAAGCCATTAGCCATTGTCAATGGTCAAAAAATACGTTTAACAAAACCGAAACTATCGCCCAATCATCAATATTTTCATGATGAAACTCAATATTATACATCTCAATCAAACAAACGAAAATACGATTCATCATTAGTCTATCAACCGCAAACAAAACGTTTTCATTCCGAACAAACTCTTCCAATTTATCCAACAAATCTTCCGCATTCATCATCCGAATCCTATTACTACGATCATTCAGTTACATCAGTACCTACAACATCACGATGTATGCTATTAAAAAATGATCCAACATTTGCAAATACAAGTCCTATGAATCATTTGTCAGCAAATTCAAATGAAACATTTCAAACAATCGAACAAGAAAATATCTATTCGGATGATATCGAACATTTACTAGATATTTTTAAAAATGAAGTCGAATTAATTGGTCTCGATCCGATTGCAACAACGAGTACAAGTGATTGTTCACTTGATATTAATCATTGTTTATCGACAAATGAATTTTGTCCGTATTAATAGTTGATATTTTGTACAGTTTGTGTTGTTTTTTCTCTAAGCTCCTAATAAATAATATGAATTTTTCAAAAATAATATGTTCTCAAATTGTTTTTATTATTATTATTATTATTTAAAAGATGAATGAGATACAGTAAACAATCGATTGATAATATTCGTATTTGGTTTATCAGTTTGTGATGGTTCACTTAAATGTATTTGAGGTATATTTTGACATTGTTGACATTTATTAAATGTAATTAATTTCATAAATTCTCGTCGAAATTCGCCAAATGTTGAAAAATAAATCGGAAAACTAAGTACATGATATGTATACAATAGTGAATCGAGTGCATATAAAACACTTGAATTTGTATTCGGAAAATAAGCATAAGCTATTGATACTGGTGTTGTCATAAGAAAAAAGAGACAAGTTGTTAAAACTAATGTTGCTGATATAGCACGATGTTGTATACGTGAATTTTTACCAATTGTACTTATACGTCGTAATAAAATTAAATGATAAATAACACCCGTATTGAGTATAATCATGAAGATAAATGGAAGACAATTGTAGATAATTAAATTAACATGATCCCACATTGGATAGACTTGATAATAAATTGATTCGATATTAACTTGATTATTTTTATAATAACAAACAAATATAAAAAAATGAAAATTGATTAAGATAAATATGAAAACAATAAGACCGATCAATATGAGAACATTTCGAGAAATACTAAACCATGTTCGATGTAGACGACTCAAAGATAGATATCGATCGAAACAAATTAATACACGTAACCAAGCTGAAACATGATAAGTAAAATAATTCATAAAACTGAAAAATTTACATGAAACAATCGAATATGTATCCATGGTAATACCAAGTGTTCCTTCGAGAAAATGATCGAAATTCCAACCGTATAGCATAAGAATATCTAAGATAGCTATTGCACGCATATAATGCAATGTTGAACGTTTATCTCCATTACGAAATGTTGTTCGACAGAGAATAATAACCGTTAAAATATTGAATATTGTACCGAATATAATTAAAATTAACGGATAATAAACAACAAATAATGCAAATGTTTTTGTTGTTGTTGTTATTAATTCTGTTTCATTGAAAAGATTGTTCATTGTACGTCAACACACGTCTATAAGCAAAAAATAATGTTTTACTCCTACACTATCGTCAATAGAACTTACCGACAGAAAACAATCGAATTGATTATGAGCATGAACTAATAAACATAAATTTTGATTGAAAATAGCCGAGAATTTTCTATTTATTGCCGACATAAGCTTTCAAATAACTCGTATTTGCACTGATGACGATATTATCATTGAAGATGACTGAAAAAGAACAACGTTCTTCTCAATTAACTTATCGACTATCCTTCGCATGTCTCGACACTGACGTATATATAGAAATATTATATATGAATCTATTACAGTTCCAACAAGGACTCGAATATAATATTGATCGAGAAGGTTAATCCTTTTCTTTCTCTATTTCATATAATTCTATTTATACATATCAATCGTAAACTTGGTATTTCAAAAAAAAAAGAGACGATTCTCATGCAACTGTCAATCAAACGTTTGTTGAGACTGGAAAATATTCTTAAGCGTTGTAGAAATGAACGTAACGTATTATGTACTTGTTTATTATCAATCAAAAAAGAAAAAAAAAGCAAACAAGAGAAAAATACACATGAATAGAAGATATTCTCATCTACCACACGCTAGCCAAACCAGAAGAAGAAATGAAAAAAAAACAATGATCTATAAAATTGTCATCTAAATAATGCACATTTTGAAAGAACGCAAGTTTTGTTTTTGTTTCATTTTCACAAAAGTAGATTAATAAATAAATATTATGAATATATATGTATGTATGTATAAAGAGATTATTAGCAAAATAGAAAAATAATTCATCGAACTAGTTATAACAATACACACGCGTATTTTTAGAATAGAAGCGCAAAGATTTGATATTGTGTTGTTTTTAATTTGAAAACAAAAGTGAAGCTGGTGGAAGACTATCGAAAATTTGATCATCATCGAATTGTTGTACACTATGTTCGAGCGTAAGAGCTGCAAGTTCTTTGAGAAATTCATTGAATATAACAGCACAATAAGCTAGATTTCGTGTTTTCGGATCATCCCATTCGGTTGCTGGAGGAATATTCGAATGATTATCACGGACATTAATAAATCTTTTCAAACGAAACACACACACACACACAAAATAAAAAGATATTGAAAATATGAAATTTGTTTTACTTCATTGATGTTCTATCAATAAATTTCACTAGCGAATTATCACGATCTTTGGTTTGATTATCATTTCTATCTGTTGCTCGACTACGGCCACGAAAGAAGTCCAAAATACGATTCCGTGTCGATGGACGTTCTAAATTTATTCGAAAGAAGAAACAAAAATAATAAATTCATATTCTTTTCAAGTTAATTCATATCAGACAAGACATCAAGGATGGGGTTTCTATGCGAGATTATAAAAAAAAAGATAGATTTCATGCAAAAAACCTTTTATAGGTATTTGTTGAATTTCGAAAAAGACTCGTTCTTCTTGATCGTATTCTTCTTCATCTTCTCCTACTATTTTAGAAAAAAAGATGATGAATGAAATAGTTTTATGTTTCGTTGTCTTTTTCTCTCTTTAATTACCTCGATTTGGATCAGCAGATTTCGATCTTGTATGCGTTCGCCGAGATAGTTCATTAATTTCCTGAAAAAAAAACAAACAATTGACTTGCTATTTAGAAGTAAAATTTTCGATATTGACTTTGGCAGCATGCTCTCGTTGATAAAGAGTTTCTTGTGCTAATTCAAAAAGTGAATTGAAATCATTAAAAGTTTGAGAAATTGTTTCGAGTTTTGATTTGAGATTGGAGAGAATCTATAAGATCGAAAAAAAAAGAAAATATTTCAATCATATAGATATTTGGTTTTACTTGAAATAAAGATTTAATATTCGTTTCTAAAACCAGACTATGATTGAGCAATAATGATCGTAACAATGGTTGAGAATAATGTGCTAATCGAGAGATAATCCCAGTTAACAAAAGATTAACATGAAGAGAATTTTGTAACATATTTTCTAGTTTGGAAAATATTGTACGTAGAAATGGACCTGAATACACGCAAAAAGGAAAAGTCAATTCTCGTGAGTCAAACAAACAAATCTTTAGAGAAATCATGATTTCGCTTACCAATATCCGCTGGTTTACTATCGATCATTGATGTTTGTAATTGTTGAAGATTAATTGTCGATTGTATTTGACTTGAAAAATCATTTAAACCTAGTATCGACATATCCATCGATGTTGATTGTTGTAAAAACGAAAGAACAGAATAATTTGATCGTGTATTCAACGGTTTCTCGTCACACTCATTGCGATGAGTAGATTCTTGTTCAATATTGTCTGCAAATGAAACGATTTCATTGTATAATTGTTCGCTTGTTTGATTCGATTGTTTAACATATTTATTATCAATTAATTCATCGAGTAGATTGAGATATTCTGTAAATGTTAATTTTTTTGTTAATAGATCATTGAGAAGATTCGAATCTAAGATAAGTTCATGTGTTTCATTTGAATTCAATTCTGTCTGTTCAATTTGCTCGATAATATGATTTACTAAATCAGCAATCGATGGATCGATGATTTGTTCGTCAATATCTTGAGATTGTTCATTCATTTGACGAATTTGACTCAAACAATTATGTATCGACTCAACACAGGATTTTATTTGATCACCAATGAGTGTATTCGGTGTATTCACTGAATTGATCGACCATGCATCGTCATTCTCAGTCGATAAATCGATAAATGAAAATGCATAGAACGATGACGGATGAGTACGATTGGTATTCTCATCACAATCATCATCATCATCATCGTCATTGAAATCAAATTGATACATTGAATGATTATTGACTGACGAATGTTTAGCAAGTATTTCATCTGGTATCGGTTGATTATTCGCCAGCCATGCGGGCAATTGAAATGAATTTTGAGTGGATTTCATTGGCAAATGATTATCGAGACCATCTTCATGTATCCCGGAATCATTCGATCGGGCGACATTTGTTCCGAATTTAGTTAATTGTTCGTCGTCATCAGATTGTTTGACAAGTTGTGTGTCATTGGCTACAGATGATATACTACTTGCTAGAGATATCATATCGATTTCAGCGAGATTTGCATCGGGAGATGGATTTTCACTATCATATGGAGCTGTCCAACAACGACAAGCTACACGACAACGAGCGATATTAAAATGTGCATCCTAAGACGAATAAGAAGAAGAAGAAGAAGAAGAAAATAATAAATAAATGAGAATTATTTGATTTACTTCGAGATAAGCAGGAAACGTACGTTCATATCGTTCAGTTGCTTGTTGATTATCTTCGAAAGTGACACGTGTTTCTTTGGAATCCGATTTTTGATTGGCAAATGTTGGTGTTAATGAAAGAAATTTTTCAGCATTTTTTCCATAGATTTCAACATCAGTTATATGCCGTCGTTGACTGTACATGACATGCCGACAGGGTATCAAATACATGAATATAAGACGAAACATAATATCTTCACAATCGAGATTAATCAATGTATGAAACAAGCCAAGTGAAACTAAACCAAGCTACAAACGAAAGACAATCGATTGAGTTCTTGTTTTTGTTTTGTTTTTTCATCAAATTACTTTTGTGGTGAAATTAATTCGCTGAATGAGCGTATCCAAAAGATTGGTTTCATCGATTTTTGCACAGAGAATAAATTTGAGAAAGACTTTTAATAAAGCTGGCTCGTGTATCGTACGTAAAAACAAATCTAAATACGCGGTTGCTGCAATGACTTCGTCCATTGTATTCTAAACAAATCAGATATACAATTAATTATTCTGATTTGACATAAAAACAAACAACTAAATTTCTAATATTAATCATGCAAAACAAAATCAAATCACACATGCAAGCAGAAAAAAAAAGAGAAAAGAATTCGAATTCAATAGGATACGTTTCTATGTTGGAAAATCATCGAATTTATTTACCGAAAACTGTTGTAAATCAGAAAATTTCGCTGGCATTTCGTGAAGATCCTATGATACAAGAAATTAGCACGCATACATACGCCCATACCAATTTATGTGTTATTTAGCATGACGAAATCACAATTGATTTTCAATATAAGCATTGCAGTATTATATTCGAAATTCAGTCTGCTTTTCAATTTACATACCTGATGAATACTTGGACCGAGAACAGGTACGAGAAATCCATGATAGATGTATTGTAATAAATGGTGACCAATCGATGGATGAGAAATCTAGATTTTTTTGTTTTGTTTAGATGAAAAAATACTTTTATTTTTAGTGATATCTACTTGTATAACATCATTACAGAATTGTAATGAATTCATAAATTGTACAAGAGACGCGTTTTCTGACCATTCTTTTTTGGTTAAAATATACCATTCATCATTTGTTGTGGCTAAACGGTGTGGTAAATCTGAATAGAGAGCACTTAAACCTGTTGCCAAGATCTAAACATTAGAAGAATTGATCATAAAAACAAATCTTCTTCCATCAAGAAAATCAATCCTACCGGACAAAAATTCGTATTTTCGACAATATATTTTGCTATTGTTTCATTCCGATTTGACAATTGCATAATAAGTAAAAGAGCATCGCGGGCTTGTTGACCTAAGAAATCGAAATTCGATTCAATTCACTATTCGAAATACAAATAATGATATTTGTTCAAGAGAAAGAAATGCAAACACAATCACACGCAACACATGACTTTCGGCTATAGTCAAGTCAAACCACACATGCTATCAACTCGATTAGAATAAAGATCATATCATGCCCACCTGTGGTTATACCCTGAACAGAGGGTTTATCTAAATACGAGAGAGTTTTGTTTTGTTTGTCTTTTTTTTAGTCAGATCTATCTATGAGAAATTAGTTGATGTTCGTACCGGCAAGGCCATCACGATGAACGAATGGAATTAAAAGAGAGAAAATAACAAATTTCGATGGACCATGTTCAGCACTGATATCGAAACAGAATTCTAATAATTCCGGAGTTTTGGTAATACTGACACAAACCTTAAAAAACAGAAATCTCGTCTATCTCTCTTTCATTGATTGATTGATTTCTACTTGATTAAGTACAACGATCATATGTTTTTCAATAACTTCTAATGATGTTGATGATTCACATGATCGAAGAAGATTGAGCAACGGTTTAAACTAATTAAGAAATTAAATTCAAATCTTCGATATTTAATGAATAACATTTGTTCTCATACGATTTGTTTATGAAAGAGTAGTTCATGCCGAGATCGACTGAGAAGAAATTCAAAACAACGTAATTGATGATATTTGAGTTCGCTCGCATATTCCGGACAACTCAATGACCAAATGAATATAGTATCGAGTATGGATTCGGATATGAAATATAAAAGTATGGGACCAGGACGAGTTTGACTAGTGACTTCATCGGTTAATAGTGTGACTGCATGTTGAAAATGTGATATGACACAATTGATATCATCTTGATCGATCAGTGATTTTTGAAAGATTTGCAAGATTTGTTTCCAATGCTGTCGAAGAACCTGAATTTGAAAATCAATATTAGTCTTTTGTTTTTGTTGTTGTTTTTTATTAGATTATGGAATGAGAAATAATTGAGTTTTTAGGATTATGATCTACCTCTTCGGTTACTCTCATAGTTTGCATTTTATTGATCGATATTTGATGATTCTTCTAATGTCTATCAAATGAAAATTCAAGATAGAAACATATCAATTGTGATAAAAACTAAAAAAATGAAGATGTTTCGTCTATTTTATTTCTTTCGTTTTGTTAGTTATATAATCTTTTCAATCGAATTACGTAGAATGTCAAAATTCCAATGAATTTCTTTTCTATCTAAGCGAATCAATGAATTCTATAGGTCAAGGGTAAGAATCTAAAGAGATGTGCGTATAGATATACTCTACCGTTAGTTCAACACTAGTCTCGTCGTCCAAACTTTCAATACTGCAACGTCTTTTCCAATGAAGAGTCATATTGTTTGCCCCAAGACATCTGCAAGAAGAAAAAAAAAAGAATGACAAAATCGATAATCGACTTGAGTAACGTAACAGTGTGTGAGCTTTTATTTTATCTATTGTTATACTCTATCGAAGAAAAAATGTGATAAAACATGCATCATTAGTTATCATATACAAAAAATCGATAGATAACAGTTAATAGACAGTCAATCGTTGATGAGTAAAAATAACAACAAAAAAAGAAATATGACTCATATCAATCGAAAGAAGACAGTTCTCTTGCTTCTCTTGCTTGTGTTGTGTGTGTGCTATATTTTTTCGTTGAAAATCATCCAATAGAAATAGTTCAATAAGAATCTGGGATAATCATTTATTATTTTTGTATGAGTGTTAAGTCAATATTATAGCAAATAGATGTGAGAAATAAATATATGTAGAATCGATTTCATTGAGAAGATCACTATGAAACGATCGAATAGATGTCGCAACAAGAGTATCAATGATTGACATTCCATTTTTCACACATGCTTAGTTAGTTCTGTTTTGATGATTATTCTTTTCTATGATCAAGAGAAATTATCATTTAGTCAATATTTGATTAAAAAAAAGATGAATGTCTAAAAGTAATCTATGTCGGATGAATTGTTGTTATCATATTCATAGTTTGATTGATGACGTGTTAAAAAAATTTGATTCATTGATGATGAACATAAGCTATGCATGATTCATCCAACTAATGTCGTGGCAATTAATTGCAAGCTTTTAGTACTTTCATTTAAGCCAGTAGGTAATATTTCAGAGAATTATTAAGCACAGAATAACAATGATCCGTTCTACATGATTTGTCTATGAATCTTATGAGCAAAATAGATTCTTCAACTCTTAGCTTATATGTTTTTCTAGCGAATCTATTCAATTTATAATAAATATTATTTTCGATTCAAACAGACATGTCTTTGTCACTTAATGCACTTCCGATCAACATAATCGACCGTATATTCGATCATCTGACTGAACTACAATTATTCACATCCGCAAGCAATTTGAGTCAGAGACTCAATGCTATTCTAAATTGTTATCCACGATTCCAAGTAAATTAAACTAACAACCTTCACATATTTTCTATACAGTGAATCCACCCTCTATCGTGCATAGACATTCACTACACTCAACATCAGCTGGAATCTCATCGGAGCTAAATATGTACAAACAATTGCTCAAATATTAGAAAGAAACCAAGTTAATACACATTTTATTTTTCCACTTGTATCACTAGTTTTCTATATTCATTACAGACACTCACTAGACTAACCCTCTTGGGGGATAAAATCAGCGATACAGGTGCACAATCAATTGCTCAAGCATTA